>Ga0209094_1000132_pt1 | contig 64645 bp, 59 predicted proteins | sample COGITO_mtgs_1004_2_FD_184790 | JGI IMG/M metagenome (GOLD analysis project Ga0209094, IMG submission 184790) | Pelagic marine microbial communities from North Sea - COGITO_mtgs_100430 (SPAdes) (version 2) | ecosystem: Environmental > Aquatic > Marine > Epipelagic ... | reverse complement strand
TAAATGCGATTGCAAAAAAAATCAAAGACACCTTTGATGTTAGAAGAATTAGAGCTGGAATACCCTACATGATACTTGCAAGTAAAGATACTCTTGAAAAAGCAGAAGTTTTCATTTACAAAAACACTAAAGCCAGTGCCACAATAGTAGATTTCAAAGACTCCACAATCATTGCTTATAAGTATAGAAAACCCATAAAAATTATAGAAAAAGAAGTTGCGGGTAAAATTTATTCCACGTTATCTGAAGCTATGGATAGTCTTCATCTGAACCCTAATTTAACATATGATGTCGCAGATATTTATGCTTGGACTTTAGATTTTTATAAACTTCAAAGAGGAGACCGATTTAAATTAATTTATGAAGAAAAATTTATAGATGATAATATATTTGTTGGGTACGGAAAAGTAAAAGCAGCTCTTTTTGATCACAATAAAAGAAATTTCTATGCCTATAGATTTATTCCTGATTCTATTAAAGGTATTCCAGAATATTATGATGAAAAGGGCAATATGCTTCGAAGTCAATTTTTAAGATCTCCCATTAAATTTCAGTATAGAGTTTCCTCTAGATATAATTTAAGAAGAAAAATAGCATACTATGGGAGAGTAAAGCCTCACAAAGGAACAGATTTTGCTGCCAAAGTTGGAACTCCAATTATGGCAACTGCTAACGGAAAGATTACCGAGTCTAGAAGAAAAGGAGGTAATGGGAATTATGTTAAAATAAAACATAATAACACCTATGCTACTCAATATCTTCACATGAGTAGGAGAAAAGTTAAAAGAGGTCAATATGTTAAACAAGGAGATGTCATTGGATATGTTGGAATGACAGGAAATACAAGCGGACCACACGTTTGCTATCGTTTTTGGAAAAATGGAAGACAGGTAGATCCGTTTAAACAAAAACTTCCGTCTGCTAAACCTTTAAAAAAGAGTCTTAAACCAAACTATTTGAAATTTATAAAGCCCTTGGAAACCCAATTAGATAAAATAGATTTTACAAAATAAATTACAAAAAATGCCACTACAAAATATAAATCCTACAACAACAAAAGCATGGAAGAAATTAGAATCTCATTTTTCTGAAATGAGTTCGTTTTCCTTAAAAACAGCTTTTAAAACCAATCCTGAAAGAAAAGAAAAATTTTCACTGGGATTTAATGATCTTCACTTAGATTTTTCCAAAAATAAGGTAAATCAGAAAACTGTTGATTTATTGGTTGAATTAGCACATGAAGTTGAATTAAAAGATGCTATCAACAAATATTTTACTGGTGATATTATCAATGAAACGGAAGATAGAGCCGTTTTGCACACTGCTTTGAGAAGTAACTCAGAAGATGAGTTATTAGTCGATAATAAAAATATTAAGCCTGAAATTAAGAAAGCTCTAAGAAAGATCAGAGCTTTTTCTAATAAAGTAATTTCTGGAGACTGGAAAGGATATACAGGGAAAAAAATTACTGATGTTGTAAATATTGGAATTGGCGGGTCTGACCTTGGACCAGATATGGTTGTAGAGGCTCTTCAATTTTATAAAAATCATTTAACAACTCATTTTGTTTCAAACATAGACGGAGATCATGTTTCTGAGATTATAAAAAAGTTAAATCCTGAAACTACACTGTTTGTCATTGTTTCAAAGACTTTTACAACTCAAGAAACCATCACTAATGCAAATACTATTAAGAATTGGTTTTTAACTTCAGGGTCACAATTTGATATTGCAAAACATTTTGTGGCTGTATCTACCAACTTAGAAGCTATAGATGCCTTTGGAATTGACCCAAAAAATGTATTCCCAATGTGGAACTGGGTTGGTGGTCGTTTCTCATTATGGTCTGCTGTTGGGCTTTCTATTAGTTTATCGGTTGGTTTTGAAAATTATCGTTCTCTTTTAGACGGTGCAGAAAAAATGGATATCCATTTTAAAGAAAGTTCATTTGACCAAAATATTCCTGTGATTTTAGCACTATTGAGTATTTGGTATAATAATTTTTACAAAGCAGAATCTGAAGCAATTCTTCCGTACACACAATACTTAACAAAACTAGCTCCTTATTTACAGCAAGCAATTATGGAAAGTAATGGGAAAAGTGTAGACCGAAATGGAGATGAAATAGGTTATCAAACAGGAACCATTGTTTGGGGTAGCACAGGAACCAATATGCAACACGCATTCATGCAATTAGTTCATCAAGGAACAAAACTAATACCATCAGATTTTATTGGATATAAAACTTCTCTTTACGGTCTTACAGATCATCACCAAAAATTAATGGCTAATTACAATGCACAAATGGATGCATTAGCCTTTGGAAAATCTAAAGAAGAGGTTCATCTTGAATTAAAATTTTCAGGAGACAACTCAACTATTCATTCTTTATTGCCTTACAAGGTATTTGAAGGGAACAGACCTAGTAATGCAATCTTATTTGAAAAATTAACTCCAGAATCTTTAGGAGAGTTAATTGCTATGTATGAACACAAAATATTTGTTCAAGGGGTTGTTTGGAATATTTTTAGTTATGATCAATTTGGAGTAGAGCTAGGAAAAGAATTGGCAAAAAAGCTTTTAAACAAAGAATAAATTCTCTTTTTGATTTTTTTTTATACTTTTGTTTATAGTATTGTTAATAAAGAGGTTAATATTTATACTTATGAAATAAGTTTTTCATTAAAAAAAAACTACTTTTAAAAAGTTAATATTACGCTAATAATAACATTTAATTAACATTACAACTCTCAAAATAAAAGACTTTTGCAGAGAATTAATAACATTAATATTAAATAATGAAAAACTTTAAGAACTTATTATTTGTAGCTTTATTTTTAATAGCTGCCACAGTAATTGGCCAAACAAAAATTTCTGGTACTATTGTTGACCAATCCAACGAAGGATTACCAGGAGCAAGTGTTGTAGTCAAAGGTACAACTAACGGAACAGAAACTAATTTTGACGGTAAATTTATGCTAACCGCTTCTTCTGAAAGCGGAACAATTGTAGTATCATATTTAGGATTCGAAACTGTGGAAATTGCTTTCACAAGCTCTGGAGATTTAGGAAACATTAAATTAAAAGAAGATGGAAATATCTTGGAAGAAGTAGTTCTAAGAGGTATTGTTGATATTGCAAAAGACAGACAAACACCTGTAGCAAAATCTACTATTAAAGCTCAAGAAATTCAAGACAGGTTAGGGTCTCAGGAATTTCCTGAACTTTTAAACAACACCCCATCCGTTTATGCCACTAAATCTGGGGGTGGTTTTGGAGACGCTAGAATAGCTATTCGTGGTTTTGCTCAAGAAAATATTGCTGTACTTATAAACGGGGTTCCTGTAAATGATATGGAGAACAGCAGAGTATACTGGTCTAACTGGGCAGGTTTATCTGATGTTACAACTGCAATGCAAGTTCAAAGAGGATTGGGTTCTTCTAAATTAGCTATCTCTTCAGTAGGGGGTACTATAAATATTATTACAAAAACTACAGACTTAGAAGAAGGTGGTTCAATTGTTTCTTCAGTTGGAAACGACGGGTATTTTAAAAATCTGGCCTCTTACAATACTGGTAAAAATGAAAATGGATTTGCTGCTTCATTTTTAATAAGTAGAACAGCAGGAAATGGGTATGTTGACGGAACTCAATTTGAAGGATTCAACTATTTTGTTGGTTTAGGATGGGACAAAGGAGATCATAACTTTCAATTCATGTTAACGGGTGCTCCTCAGACTCACAATCAAAGAACTACTAGTTTTTTCAACATGGCTAATATAGGTGACTATTTGAAATATGGGAAAAAATACAACTATAACCATGGATATTTAAATGGAGAAGAGTTTAACTGGAGACAAAACTTTTACCACAAGCCAATTTCTTCTTTTAACTGGTCTTGGGATATTAATGAAACTTCATCTTTAACTACCTCTGCATATGTTTCTTTTGGACGTGGTGGTGGAACAGGAGATATCGGTAGATTAGGAGGTAATTATGCAAGTTCTAGCAGGTTCAGAAACCCAGATACCGGATTAGTAGAATGGGATGAAATAGTTAGAGCAAACTCTGGTTTAGGTGGAAACTTCAGTAGTGGTTATTCTTATACAAACCCAGCTGATCCTTCTACAGGTTTACAAATAGTAAATGACAGTAATCTTAGAGATAGCGATTTGCCTGCTGGTTTAGAAAGAAGAAATGGTATGATCAGAAGAGCATCTGTAAATTCTCATAACTGGGTAGGGATGTTATCTAACTACAACACTAAAATAAACGATAATCTTTCATTTGATGTTGGAATAGATCTTCGTTCTTACACCGGTCTTCATTACAGAAGAATTGACAATCTTTTAGGAGCTGATGGATATAGAGATGATTCGGATATAAATAATCCTTTAAATATCCAATCTACAGAGTATAGTTCTGATTTAGCTCAACAATGGAATGTTTTTAGAAGTACTAGAGATGAGCAAAAAATAGCTTACAATAACGATGGTAAGGTTCGTTGGGCTGGTGCATTTAGTCAATTAGAATATGTGTCTGATGATATTTCTGCTTTTATTCAAGTTGGAATATCTCAGCAAGGATTTAAAAGAATTGACTATTTTAATCATTTAGATTCTGATCCTCAACAAGAAACTGATTGGCAAAACTTTATCGGTGGAAATATTAAAGGAGGTGTAAACTGGAATATCGATGAAAACCACAATGTATTTGTTAATATGGGAGATTATTCTAAGCAGCCATTTTTTGATGCTGTTTTCTTAGGTAATGAAAACAATATAAATCAAAATGCAAGAAATGAAAAAGTATATGGTTTTGAATTAGGATATGGATATACATCTGAAAAACTAAGAGCTAACATAAATTTTTACAGAACTGAATGGAAAGATAGGTTTAAAAGAGTTAGTTTCAGAGACGGAAGCTTAAGAGGCTTTGCTGATATACAAGGACTTAAGCAATTACATACAGGTATTGAATTAGATTTCACCTATGATTTAAGTGATAAGTTTAGATTAGTTGGTATGGCTTCTGTTGGAGATTGGGAATATGCTGGTTCACCATCTGGTATTGCTTTGAGTGATCAAGACAGCCAACCTATTGGTACAGTTAAATTATATTTAGATGGAGTTAAAGTTGGTAACTCTGCTCAAACTACTGCAAGATTAGGTTTTGATTGGGATGTTGCTAAAAACTTTAGAGTTGATTACAGTCATCGTTATGCTGCTAGATTATATGCAAGTTTAAACGCTGAAGACTTTGATAGCGTAGAAAATGATGGATCTTTACAATTACCTAGCTATTTCTTAGGAGATTTAGGAATGTCTTACAAGTTTGACTTTAAAGACAGTTCAAATTTAAATTTCAGATTAAACATTAACAACGTAGGAAATACTGAGTATATCGCTGAATCTTTAACTAATAATTTCCTTGAAAGTGGAGACGACAGTTATCAAGGGATTAACACAAATAACAAAGCATTCTTTGGTTTTGGTACAACTTGGAACTTAACAGCTAGATATCGCTTCTAGAAGTTTTTAAAATTTCAAAAAACCATCTTTGATTCTAAATTGAAGATGGTTTTTTTATGATTAAATTTAGTATTTTTAAAACTATAAAAAATTTACAAATGATGAAAACCGTACATTCTTATTGGGCATATTTAGTACTTGCTATTTTAATAATAACCGTTGTAAATGCAATTATTGGACTTATTAAAAAAAGGGAATTCTCAAATAACGATCTTAGACTTGGTTTATTTACCTTAATTTTTTCTCATATCCAGTTACTAATTGGGTTAGGTTGGTATTTTTCTAGCCCGTACTACAAAGCATTAAAGACTAATGGAAGTGAAGTAATGGGAGATGCTGCATCAAGATTATTAGCAATAGAGCATCCTATAATGATGATTTTAGCGATTATTTTTATTACAGTTGGATGGTCTAAGCATAAAAAGAAAACAGATGATCATAAAAAATTTAAAACATTTGTAATTTTTTATGGTATTGGTCTTCTATTGATGTTGTCTAAAATTCCATGGAATCAATGGCCTGCTGCCTAATATTTAATCTTTCAATTAAACTTTACAGATGAAAATAATTAGTTACTTTTTTTCATCAATTTTTGCATTAGCCTTTTTTTTAAGTATAATCATTTTTCATCCCTTACAGTGGGTTGGATTAAAAATTGGATATCAATCACATAAAAACGTTGTAGATGTTCTTAATTGGATTTTAACCAAATCGCTGCTTATCATTGGTAATACGGTAAGTTTTAAAATAACTCATCCTATCCCAAAAAATACAACCATTATTTTTGTAGCTAATCATCAAGGATTATTTGACATTCCACCGATCATATGGTATCTAAGAAAATATCATAGTAAGTTTGTTTCAAAAATAGAATTAGGAAAAGGAATTCCAAGCATATCTTTTAATCTTAAGTATGGTGGTGCTGCATTAATTAATAGAAAAGACCCAAAACAAGCATTAACTGAATTAAAAGAATTTGGGCAACGAATTCATGACAATAATTGGTCTGCAACAATTTTTCCTGAAGGAACAAGAAGCGTAACAGGTAAACCAAAAAAGTTTTATTATAATGGCTTAAAAATGATGATTAAATACAATCCTGAGGCATATATTGTTCCTATTACAATCAATAATTCATGGAAAGTATTCAAGTATGGAAAGTTTCCACTAGGAATGTTTAATAAAATTCAATTTGAAACTCATAAACCTATTAAAATAGATTCACTGACCGTTGATGAACTATTACAAAAAACAGAAGCAACCATTATTTCCAAGATAAAATAGCATGAAGTCTTAAAATTAATGCACAAAAATACATCTCTATTTTTCAATTTTAAACGCGTCTTGATCCTGTAAAAAATTTAATTTTTGTCTTAGTTTTAGCAATTTAGTTTTAAAGACAACACATTGTAATACGTTTTCTTTCCCTTCTATTGTGCTAGAAATTTTTTCTCCAAGGAAATTATAAATAGCTGTGTGTCCATTATATTCATATCCGTTTTCATCCTCTCCCACTCGATTAACACCAATACAATAACTCATATTTTCAATTGCTCTGGCTTTTAATAACGTATCCCAAGCATTGATTCTAATAGATGGCCAATTGGCTACGTATACTAATAAATCGTACTCATTTGTGTTTCTAGACCAAACAGGAAATCTTAAATCATAACAAATTAAGGGGCAAATTCTCCATCCTTTATATAAAACAATTAACCTTTCTTCACCAGACGTATAATGATCATTTTCTTTGGCCAAGGTAAAAAGATGCCTTTTGTCGTAGGTCTCTATATGTCCGTTAGGATGTATAAAAAAAAGCCTATTAAAGTACTGAGCGTTTTCTTTGATTACTATACTTCCAACTAAAGCCAAACAATTAACTTTTGCAGAAGCAACCATCCATTTTATAGAAGGTCCTTCCATAGTTTCTGCAATAGAAATTGGATTCATTGAAAAGCCAGTTGTAAACATTTCAGGTAGAATAACAAGATCTACAGTTGAAGGTAACTTTGATATTTGTTGATCAAAATACTCCAAATTTACCTCAGGTTTTTCCCACACAATACCAGACTGAATTGCAACAATATTTAATTCATTCTTCATGAGATGATTTTTTTAATAATACTATAAAATTAGCAATTGTATTTTGTACATTGTTTATACAAAAGTACTTTTTTATTGATGCAGACTTTTATTTCTGAAACTATTGACGATATTCTTAAAAAACAATCCTCTTTCGAAGACTGTGTTTTTATTTTACCTTCTCAAAGAGCAGGTGTTTTTATAAAAGATACATTTAAAAAGAAAATAGTTACTGGTTTTTTACCTGAAATTGTAACCATAGAATCATTTGTTAGTGAAATATCAGAAATAACAAAAGCCGATTCAATTCAATTGTTATTTCATTTTTATTCAATCTATTGCGAATTAGAGAAACATCCAGATACTTTTGATATTTTTTCTTCTTGGGCCTCTGTTGTTCTTCAAGATTTCAATGAAATTGACCAATATCTTGTTAACCCCAATGATATTTTCACCTATTTAAGAGATATTCAAAGAATGAAAAAATGGTCTGTTAAAGGTGAGTTTAAAGAAACTGAACTCATTAAAGACCACCTCATTCACATGGAGAAGTTGGGGGTATATTATTCTAAATTCTATTTGTTTCTATTAGAAAAAAAAGTGGGATACCAAGGCTTAATATACAGGGAGGCTACAAAAAAAGTGGAGCAGTTCTTAGAAAAAAATAGCCACAAAAAATTCTTTTTTATTGGTTTTAACGCACTTAATAAGGCTGAGGAAACATTGTTTAAGATAATTTTAGACAACCAAAGCTCTGAAATATATTGGGACATAGATCGCACTTTTTTTGATGGAGCTCATAGTGCCGGAAGTTTTATAAGGAAATATAAAAAAGAATGGAGTTATTTTGAAAAAAATAAACTGAAGGTAATTAGTAGTAATTTTAATTCAGAAAAGAATATTGAAATTATTGGAGCTCCTAAAAATATTTCTCAATTAAAATATGCTGGAGAAATCTTAGAGAAATTTAATCATCATGAAAGTACAGCACTAGTTTTAGGAGACGAGTCTCTGTTATCTGTTGCATTAAACTCTATTCCAAAAAATGTAAGTGGCGTCAATATAACTATGGGATACCCGTTACAAAATGTCCCTACATCGCAATTAATATCATCTATTTTTCAATTATTTATTACCCAAGACACCTTACAAAAAAATTCTTCTAATGAATTTTACCATAAAGATGTAACACGATTTTTTAAAAATCCAGTTATTTACCAACTTGTTAAAGAAGACGCTTCAGAAACAGTTTTAATTATCGAAAATACTATTTCAAAGCAGAATAACACATTTATAGACGTTTCAACTATTGAATCCTATCTAGAACCTTTGGATAAAAAAAATAGTTCTTTACTACTAGGCATATTTAAGCCTTTTATAACTGTAGAGCAATTTATGATGAGAATTTTAAATCTTCTTGATGGTGCTAAAGATCATGTGTCAGTATTAGAAAAAGAATATTTATACAGATATCATAACGCATTTAATCAATTGATAAATTTAAATAAAACAAAAAATTATTTTCAAAGCATTAAAACAATTTATCAATTTTACAAAAGAATTATAGCCAATGAAAAAATGTCTTTTCAAGGTGAGCCATTAAATGGTTTGCAATTAATGGGAATGTTAGAAACCAGAGTTTTAGATTTTGAAAATGTAATTATTACATCTGTTAATGAAAATATAATTCCTTCGAGCGCTTCACAAAATTCATTTATCCCTTTTGATGTAAAGGTCCAATTTGGGTTGCCAACATACAGAGAAAAAGATGCTATTTATTCATATCACTTTTTCAGACTTTTACAAAGAGCCAAAAATATTTATTTATTGTATAATACAGAAAATGATACTTTTGGAGGAGGAGAAAAAAGTAGATTTATCTCTCAATTAGAATTAATAAAGACTCCTCTCACAAAAAAAATTATTGCTCCCAAAATCACTACTGATAAAAATGAGCTAACAGAAGTAGAAAAAAATGAAGAGGTTCTTAAAGCACTTAAAAAATTGGCTTTTAAAGGAATTTCTCCATCAACCCTAACCAACTATTTGTATAATCCAATCGCTTTTTACAAACAAAAAATACTTCATATTAAAGAAATAGAATCGGTAGAGGAAACCATTGCTGCTAACACTATGGGAACTGTTGTGCATGATACTTTAGATGAATTATATACACCATACATAAACACCTTTTTAACCTCTAATCATATTGATTTAATGCTTCAAAAGCATAAAGAGATTGTTAAAAAATACTTTTTTAAACATTTTAAAAATGGAGAGATACTTACAGGAAAAAATCGCATCTCCTTTGAAATATCTAAACGCTTTGTAGAACGATTTCTAACAATGGAGAAAAAAGACTTGAATGAAGGCAATCAGTTAAAGATTATAGGGACAGAATTGAATTTAGAAACGCTAATATCTGTTCCAAATATAAATTTTCCAATTAAAATAAGAGGAATTGTAGATAGAATTGACCTATACAACGGAACTTTACGAATCATAGATTACAAAACAGGCAATGTAAAAGCAGGAGATTTAAAAATAGTAAATTTTGAAGAAATACAAACAGTTAAGTATAGCAAAGCAATTCAAATTTTATTATATGCTTACATGTATTCTCAACAGAGTTCGTTTGATAAGAAAAAATCTTTAGAAGCAGGGATTATTTCTTTTAAAAATTTAAAAAGTGGCTTATTAAAAGTGAATTTTTCCTCAAAATCAAGAGGTTCTGATCATACTGTCACAGAAGAAAAATTAGAGGAATTTATAGAACAAATAAAATATCTTCTTCAAGAAATTTACAATCCCGAAGTTTCTTTTAAAGAGCCAAAAACCATTTCTTATTCATAGTTGAGGTGAAGAATCTCAATAAAATAGTTCAAAATTTATACTAATGTGGAGCATATCGGATTCGAACCGATGACCTCTACGCTGCCAGCGTAGCGCTCTAGCCAACTGAGCTAATGCCCCAATTATTGTCTACCACTTAAAATTAACAGTGGTATAGAACAATGAAATTCTGATTTCAAAACAGTATTTTTTTCCCAAAGTTTTTGAAAAAAACCTCTTTTTCGTCTGAAAACACACAATAAATCAGGGTTATTGGATTGAAAATGTTCTAAAACTCCCTGAAAAGTGGTCACATTTTCTGACGTATTAAAGGTATTTTGAATTGCTATTAGAGAGTCATCAACTGTTAAATCTTCCTCTCTATAATCAGGTGTTTTTACCAATAACAAGTTTATTTTTGAATTAAAAAATTTCTTGATTAGTTGCAAAGGAGTTAATACCCCTGGTTGATCTAACTTACCAGATTTAAAGGCAGTTAGCACTACCTTAAATGGATTAAATTTATAATTTTCTGGGACTATTAATACTGGTATATCTGTTTGTTTTACAATACTCCCTGAAGTACTCCCTAAAAACAATTCTTCCCTAATAGAATTACTACGAGGGCCAACAACTATGAGATCTATACCTAATTCGCTTTTTACGGTTTGAATACTTTCTATAGTCCCTCCTTTTGCAGAAATCATTTTAACAGATACTCCTTTTGTATCTATATTGCTAATTATACTTTTAAGGTATAGATTGGTTTCCCTTTCTAAGATATTATTTATATTAATTAATGTCCCTGCTTTAGACAATGCCTTATATGCTCTAAACACAAATACCTTAGCATTCAATTCTTTAGCAAAATCTATAGCATACTGTAATGTATTAGAAGCATTTTCATTTGAACCTATTGGAACTAAAATATGATTCATTATTCTTAGGATTAGGTGAGGCTGTAGAATTTATTTTTCGTTACAAAGGTACATTTTTTTGAAAGATATAATTTTCTTCTATCCTCGAATTGTAACTTTGTAAATAGAAAAAGATTCTCTTTTGAAAACAGATATTAGTTTTAATAAGATTAATAAACTTGCAATACCCGCTTTAATTGCTGGCATAGCAGAACCTCTAATCTCAATAACAGATACTGCTATAATTGGCAACATAGATTACAATGCTAAAGAGAGTCTAGGTGCTATTGCAATTGTAGGTTCTTTTTTATCTATGCTCATATGGGTTTTTGCTCAAACAAGGAGTGCTGTTTCATCTATAATATCAACTTATTTAGGAGCTAATAGGTTAGAAGAAGTTAAAACACTACCAGCTCAAGCAATGAGCATAGTTATAGGGTTAGGATTTTTAATTATTATACTTACCTATCCTTTTTCAGAGTTAATTTTTAAAGCATTTGGGGCAGATCAAAACATATTAACTTATGCTATAGATTACTATGAGATTAGAATTATTGGATTGCCTTTTACATTGTTTGTTTTTACTGTTTTTGGAACTTTTAGAGGACTTCAAAACACACTTCATCCAATGCTTATCGCATTGCTTGGAGCAATCTTAAATATTATATTTGATTGGATTCTTGTGTACGGTATTGATGGAATTATCCCTGCCATGAATGTAGAGGGGGCTGCTTATGCAAGTGTTATATCTCAAATAGTGATGGCTTTGGCAGCAGGATATTTATTGCACAAAAAAACATCCATAAGTCTAAAATTTACACTTCCTTTTAACAAAGAAATACCGAAATTAATTAAAATGGTTCTTGACTTATTCTTAAGAACTATTGCTCTTAATGCGGCATTAATATTTGCAGTATTCAAAGCCACTTCTTATGGTTCAGACCAATTGGCCGCTTATGGGATTGGTATTCAATTATGGTTGTTTGGTGCATTTTTTATTGATGGATATTCAAGTGCTGGAAACATCTTATCTGGAAAATTATTAGGCGCAAAAGAATACGACACCTTGGTGAAACTTGGAAAAAAGTTAGTTATGTATGGGTTTTTCGCTGGAATATTTCTCACAGGAGTTGGGTTCTTGTTTTACAACGCAATCGGCAAAATATTTATTCAGGATACAGCTGTACTAACCTGTTTTTACGATGTTTTTTGGCTGATACTATTGATGCAACCTATATGTGCTATTACATTTATTTTTGATGGAATGTTTAAAGGAATGGGGTATACTGCATTTTTGAGAAATCTATTACTTTTCTCTACGTTTCTAATATTTATACCATCTCTATTAATTTTTGATACTTATAATTTCGAATTACTTGGTATTTGGTTTTCTTTTTTATTTTGGATGATCGCTAGGGGGTTGCCAATACTTATGAAATTTAAAAGAAAGTTTTTACCCTTGGCTGAAAAAAGGTAATTTTGAAAAAAATTTATAATGAGCGTTATTAGGATTACAAAACAATTTAATTTTGAGACTGGGCATGCCCTTTATGGTTATGATGGTAAATGTAGAAATGTTCATGGTCATAGTTATAAACTCTCTGTAACAGTTTCCGGAACCCCAATTAATGACAATTCTAATGTAAAATACGGAATGGTCATTGATTTTTCTGATTTAAAGAAAATTGTGAAAGAAGAAATTGTGGATCAATTTGATCATGCTACTGTTTTTAATAAAAATACCCCTCATGTAGAATTAGCAAATGAATTAAGTAAAAGAGGGCATCACGTTATTTTGGTAGATTATCAACCAACTAGCGAAATGATGGTGATTGATTTTGCAGAAAAGATTAATAAAAGACTTCCTGAAAACATCGCTTTGTTTTCAATTAAACTCCAAGAGACTGAAACCTCTTTTGCTGAGTGGTTTGCAAGTGAAAATTAATTCCTATATTACACAAAATCATCGTTTTACTAGTATATTTGATAAAACAAATTTTATGAAAAACCTAAAATATATATTTTTTGCTGTTATTACCTCAACAATACTGAGCTGTGCAGACAACTCCTCTGAGCCAGAACTTATCTTATCAAATGAAAGTTTAGCTGGAAACTATGATGTTACTGTGTTAGATTCAGATATAGAAACGAGCACTGTAGTCGCTAATGTTTCAGTTGTTGTTGCAAATGCAAGCCTAGTTGGTGATACTTTCCAGGTTGATGTTGTTATTAATGCAGATGGAACATTTACTGCTGGTGGGCAATATAGAGTTGTAAGCACCATAACTCCCGTTGGAACACCTGCAATAACAGAATCTGAAATTATAATTTTTGAGCCTTCCTCTGGGTCTTATACTCTAGATTCGACAGAAAATACCATTACTTTTATGAGTCAAGATGCTGGGTTATTAGAAGGTACTTTTAATGTAATTGTTTTTAATGAAACTACATTTACGCTTAATCAACAAATTGAGGAAACTATGGGAGATTTAACGGTTAAGGCCAATGTTAATTTAAGTTTAGAAAGGAAGTAATAGCTCTTATTATTTTCCATTAAACATATTCATGGTATTATTAATACCATCGGTTCCAAAAGATAAAATGGCTTTTATAGCTACTGGAATTCTTTCTATAAGCTGACTTTGTTCATCTTTTGACCAAGCGCCTAAGACAAAATCTATTTGTTGACCTTTTGAATAGTTTCCACCAATACCAAATCTGAAGCGAGTGTATTGTTGTGTTTGGAGTTTTTCTTGAATATCTTTTAAACCATTGTGTCCACCTGCGCTTCCCTTAGTTTTTATTCTTACAGCTCCAAAATCAATATTTTTATCATCCGTTACAATACAAATATTATCTAATTGAATTTTCTCTTTGGTCATCCAATATTTTACTGCTTTTCCACTTAAGTTCATAAAAGTACTTGGTTTCAGCAATATAAAAGATTTTCCTTTGTATCTGAATCGTGTAATATCACCAAGTTTTTCTGTTTCAAATCTTACATCTTGATCTTTGGCTAGTGCGTCTAAAATTTGAAAACCTATGTTATGACGAGTGTTTGCGTATTTTTCACCAATGTTACCAAGACCAACAATTAAAAATTTTTTCATACTATTTAAATTTGCTTTTGATTGTTTTTTAGTGAAAAATTTAAAAAAACTCATCATGTAAAAATAAGAAAATAAAAAAGCGTTACAATTATGTAACGCTTTTCTGCTTATTTATATTTTTTACTTCTTTTATTACTAAAAAAGTATCACATTATTCAGCTGCTGCTTCAGTAGTTGCTTCAGCTGCTGCTTCAGCACCTTCTTCTGCACCTTCTTCTGCTACTTCATCATCTACAGCATTACGCGATGTTCTTACTTGAACAACTACAGTATTATCTGGATGCATGAATGTATAGTCATCATTAAATAATTCGGTTATGAATAATTTACTACCAATTTTTAACTCTGAAATATCAGCAGTTACAAAGTCTGGTAATTTAGCAGGAAGTGCCTTAATTTTTAGCTTACGATTTGTAAAACGCAAAGAACCTCCATTTAGAACTCCAGGAGATGTTCCTGTAAGTTTTACTGGAATATTCATAGCTACTTCTTTATCATCGAATAGTTGATAAAAATCTATATGCAAGATTCTATCTGTTACAGGATGAAATTGGATATCTTGTAAGATAGCTAAAACTTTGTTCCCATCTAGTTCAATCAATGCTGTATACACATTAGGAGTATATACCAACTTGCTAAACGATTTTTCTTCTGCAGAAAAATGAACTGGCTTATCTCCTCCGTATATAACGCAAGGAACCATACCAGCATTACGTAAGGCTTTAGTAGCTACTTTGCCTACGCTTTCTCTTTTTGATCCTTTGATTGTAATTGATTTCATTACTTTTTTACTTAAAATTTAGTTACATTAAAAATTTGTCACTTATCGATGTATTGCTCTGAACTTTATTCATAACATCAGCGAATAAGGGCGCGCAAGTTACAACTTTTATTTTAGAAATCTGCTTCTTTAATGGAATGGTATCTGATACAATTAACTCGGTTAATTTAGAGTTTTGAATCTTGTCATAAGCCTCTCCAGAAAGTATCGGATGCGTACATATTGCTCTCACACTTAAAGCTCCTCTTTCCATCATTAAATTTGCAGCTCTTGCTAATGTTCCGCCAGTATCTATCATGTCATCTACCAAAATTACATTCTTTCCTTTAACGTCACCTATAAGCTCCATATGACCAATAACATTAGCCTTCTTTCGTTGCTTATAACAAATAACTACATCAGACATTAAATATTTAGAATAAGCATAAGCTCTCTTAGAACCGCCCATGTCAGGAGAAGCAATTGTTAGATTATCTAATTTTAAATCATTGATATACGACATAAAAATAGTAGATGCGTATAAATGATCTACTGGTTTTTCAAAGAATCCTTGAATTTGATCTGCATGTAAATCCATCGTCATAATTCTAGTAGCTCCAGCTGCCTGTAATAGATTAGCAACCAACTTGGCCCCTATAGCAACTCTTGGCTGGTCTTTTCTATCTTGACGAGCCCATCCGAAATAAGGCATTACAGCAGTTATATGTCTTGCAGAAGCTCTTTTAGCTGCATCTAGCATCAATAACATCTCCATCAAATTATCTGCGGTTGGAAATGTAGACCCAATGATAAAAACTCTTCTACCTCTAACAGATTCTTCAAAGGCAGGTTGAAATTCACCGTCACTAAATTTTGTTGTTTTCACATTCCCCAAAGGGACTCCGTATTCTTTTGCAATTTTTTCAGCCAATACCATGCTTTGAGAACAAGCAAAAAGCTTTGGAGATAATTCTTTTTTAGACATTTAGTTGTGTGTTTTTAGGTTAGTTTTATGATGCATACACAAAAATAAAATTATTTGTTGAGTTTTTAAGATTAAATCCCACAATCATAAAATATTTTTTAGATTTGCAAACTATTACTATTGCTCGAGTGGCGGAATTGGTAGACGCGCTGGATTCAAAATCCAGTTCTTTCGGGAGTGTGGGTTCGATTCCCACCTCGAGTACAAATAATTCAAAAAGCAAGCGAAAATACATCGCTTGTTTTTTCTTTTTATTGAAGTCTTAATTTTTTAAGGGCATCACTTTAGAAAAAAGACCAAAGAGAGTTAATACCATCTTTTGTTAATTAAAACTTCAACTGTTTTCTGAAAAATTTTATTTGAGGCTGAAACTACACGTTAAATTATAATTTTTTAATAAATATATTGGTTTTGTTTGGCAATTAATATTTTGTAGCTTTGAGTTCTTTAATTTTAAAAACAATTCAAAATGAAAAAATTACTAATCTTACTTCTAGTTCCATTATTTGCAATGTCTCAAACCAATCCTAACAGAGAGTATTGGCAAACAAACAAATGGACAGCAAAAAAAGGAATGAATGCAGAGTTTGAATCTGGTGTTGCAAAAAAAACACAGAAATTCAATAATACCAAAGAAACCTCGTTTGCTACCTATCAAATTATCACAGGCGCTGATCAAGGAAAATACATGAGAGTGATGGGTAACAGAAAAGCTGCTGATTTTGATGGTGAAAATACTGCTGAAATGGCTTACTGGATGAAAAATGTAATGCCCTACACAGAAAAAAATGATGGGAATGTTAGATGGTGGAGAATGAAAGGTCTAGGTCAAAACTGGAATAATGACATGCCTCCAGCTAGATTTGTTAAAATGACAACCTATAACTTAAAAAGAGGAAAATCATCTGGTTTCTTTAGATTTTGGAGAAACAATGTAAAACTTCAAAAATCATTAGGTTACTCTGGAGTAAGCGGAGTATTTATGCTTCAAAGCGGTGGTCAAGCATTCCAAGTTATGGAAGTAGAGGCTTATAATAGTCATGCAGAGGGAAGAGGTTCATTTAAAAGTTCAGATGTAAACTATGTTGAGGAATATAACAAAATGTTTGGATGGAGAAGTCATCGTAATGATCAGGCTGCAGCTGACGCAGCCATTGAGCAATGGGGTATTTCAATTGAAACTGCAGAATTAAAGCCTGAAATGTCTTCTAAATTGAAGTAACATCAAGATATAATTCTTTTAAGAAAAAGTTGATTAAAATTTTTAATCAACTTTTTTTATGAGCTTTCTACACATTTCTATGAGCCCTTATTTGGATAGTTCTCTTCTTTTTGTTTTCTGGAAGAGTAAATAATATTCCATATGGTTAATCCCATATATATTGCAAATATAATTGCGCCTACTATGAAAAATCCGATGCTCATGTTGTTCTTCTTTGTCTAATTGCTATTGCAAATAATAATATTGTTCCTGGCCAATGTGCTGAGTATTGTGCCTCTTCTGTCATTCCCATTACTCCGTAACCTACAGAATACAATAGACAAATAAATGCTAAAATAACAGGATACCACTTTGTAATAAAATTTTTCATTTTTTTATATTTTTTGTTTTGCTAATTTATTTTTACTCTCTAATATACACATTTGGTGTAAGTTTTAATTATAATTTAAATGTTTGTGAGGAAAAAACTTTAGTATTTTTAAATAAATACTATGTGAAGTCTGTTTTATATCTTTGAAAAGTTAAAAATTTTATTTTGGATAATTTCATATTGTATTTTAAATTAGGATTAAATCATGTGCTAGATATTTTAGCGTATGACCATGTCTTATTTATTATTGTTTTAACCATTATCTACAATTTTAATCAATGGAAAAAGGTAGTATGGCTTATCACATTTTTTACCATCGGACACAGTATAACTTTAGGGTTAGCAGCTTTTGATCTTTTAAATATTCCTCTTGAAATAGTAGAATTTTTAATTCCAGTAACCATTTGTACTACTGGTTTTTTCAATCTTTTAAAAACTTCAAGTCCTACAGATAGAAAACAAAAAACCTTGTTGTTTTTTGCACTATTTTTTGGGCTAATTCATGGCCTTGGATTCTCAAATTATTTTAGACTACTTATTGGAAAAGAAGATGATAAAATTTTACCTTTGATAGAGTTTGCCATAGGAATTGAAGCAGCTCAAATAATTATTGTTTTAGGAATTTTATTTCTAGGTTTACTATTGCAAACTTTTTTTAAGGTTAGCAAAAGAGATTGGGTATTAGTAGGTTCTTCAGTTGTTATAGGAATTGCCTTTCCAATGATTATAGAAAGAATATTTTGGTAAATTATTAACGCATTCATTTTTTAAATCTTACTATTTTTAATTCATGAACATTAAACAACATAAATATGATATTGCCTACCTTAAGATGGCTCTTGAATGGGGGAAATTATCGCATTGTAAAAGAAAACAGGTAGGTGCTCTGATTGTTAAAGATCGTATGATTATTTCAGACGGATTTAACGGAACTCCATCTGGTTTTGATAATTGTTGTGAAGATGAAAATGGTGTTACTAAATGGGAGGTGCTTCATGCTGAAGCCAATGCAATATTAAAAGTAGCTTCCTCTACACAATCTGCCTCAGGTGCAACACTTTACATAACATTATCTCCATGCCAGCAGTGTAGTAAACTCATTCATCAAGCGGGTATTAAAAGAGTCGTATACTCAAAAAACTATAAAGACACTTCTGGAATTGATTTCTTAGAAAAAGCTGGAGTTAAAACTCAATATTTACCCATAAATGAATAAAAATAACATCCCTATCTATCTTTCATTAGCAACTGTTTTTGGAATCTTAATTGGCGTATTCATTAATGGAAACAATAGTAGTTTTACTCTAAATTCTAACACCAAAAATGAAGCAAAAATTAGGCGTTTAATGGATTACATAGATCAAAACTATGTAGATACCATAAACACCTCTAGCCTATTAGATGCAGCCATCTCTGATATGTTAGGAAAGCTAGACCCCCACTCTGCCTATATTCCAAAAGAAAACTTACAAGATGTGCAGGAGAGAATGCAGGGAAAATTTGTTGGCATTGGAATACAATTCAGAATGATTAACGACTCTGTAACTGTTGTTGAACCCATTAAAGGTGGGCCAAGTATTAAAGCTGGAATTAAAGCTGGTGATAGAATAATTATAGCTAATAAAGACACGTTATCTGGCAAAAGCTTCAACTCAAATGATATTCCTAGATATTTAAAAGGTACGGCAAATACAGATGTAAATCTGCAGGTATACAGAAAAACAAACGATTCTCTTTTTAATGTTATAGTTACTAGAGGGAACGTTAACATAAAAAGTGTTGATTTAGCTTACATGATAAGTGATCATATAGGCTATATAAAATTAGACAGGTTTGCTAGAAATAGCTATCAGGAGTTTAGAACAGCTCTAAAAAAATTAGCTGCCCTTGGAATGAATGACTTGGTTTTAGACTTAAGAGGAAATGGTGGTGGTTTTATTGATATTGCTACTAGCATTGTTGACGAATTTCTTGGAGAGGATGCGCTTATTGTTTTTACCAAAAATAATAAAGGGTCTATTGAAGAGTATTATGCCACAAAAAATGGGGCTTTTGAAAAAGGAAAACTATATGTATTAATTGATGAGAACTCTGCATCAGCATCTGAAATTGTAGCAGGTGCATTACAAGATAACGATAAAGGAACTATTATAGGAAGACGTTCTTTTGGGAAAGGATTGGTTCAAGTAGAAATGGGACTAGGAGATGGTTCAGCTGTTCGGTTAACTACTGCTAGATACTACACACCAACAGGAAGGTCTATACAAAAGCCCTATGCCAAAAATGGAGATATTAATTATAGAAAAGACTACCAAAAAAGGATTATGAGTGGAGAGTTACTATACAGAGATAGTATTCAGATTAATGATTCTCTACGTTATACAACTCCAAAAGGAAAATATGTTTATGGGGGAGGTGGTATTATACCAGATATTTTTGTAGGCATAGACACAACTGGTTATCTGAGTAATTTTTTCTTTAGAAGTATCACTAACTTTTCTTTTGATTATGTAGATAAAAACAGAAAGTTGCTTAATGATAGTTGGACACTAGATCTTTTTCTAGCCAATTTTGATAAAAACAATTCTGTGTTTGAATCTTACCTATCCAAAATAAGTGATATTAATTCTCTTTCTATTGATACAAAAGAAAAAATTAATTCCTATGTGAAAGCCACCATCGCTAGAGAAATTTTTGGAGATGAAGGTTTTTATAGAAGTATTCAAAAAAACGATGCAATGCTTCAAAAAGTACTAGAATTGGATTCTAGCACAGAATAGTGTTACTTTGTAATTCATGATTACCATTACTACATCCGAAAATAAAAAAATATACTTCGCTTCTGATCAACACCTGGGAGCTCCAACACCCAAAGCTAGTTTACCTAGAGAGAAAAAATTTGTTGCCTGGCTAGATACCATAAAAGAAGACGCAGGTACTATCTTTTTATTGGGAGATTTATTTGATTTTTGGTTTGAATATAAAACCGTGGTGCCCAAAGGATTTGTAAGGGTTTTAGGTAAGCTTGCAGAATTGAAGGACGCAGGTATTGATATTTATTTTTTTGTGGGAAATCATGATTTATGGATGCGAGACTACTTTCAAAAAGAATTAAATATTCCTATATTCCACAAACCACAAGAATTTGAGATCAATGGAAAAATTTTTTTAATAGGTCACGGCGATGGTTTAGGACCAAGTGATCATGGCTACAAACGCATGAAGAAGGTATTTACATTTCCATTTTTTAAATGGCTGTTTAGATGGCTTCATCCAGATATTGGAGTAAGGTTAGGACACTATTTTTCTGTTAAAAACAAATTGATTTCTGGTGATGAAGATGCTCGTTTTTTAGGAGAAGAGAATGAATGGCTGGCGCAATACTGTAGAAGAAAACTAACAGAAAAACATTACGATTTTTTTGTTTTTGGACACAGGCATCTCCCTTTAGAAATTGAGTTAAATAACAATAGTACCTACATTAATCTTGGAGATTGGATTCAGCATTTTACCTATGGTGAATTTATGAAAACCTTTAAACTTAAAGAATTTTAACCTATCTCCCTTGTAAATTTTATAAGTTGTTGAACCCCTTTATAGATACTCAAACAGTTTTCTTTGATAAAAAGTTCGTCTATTTTTATTTCTTTTTTATAAGCTTCCATAACCTTTTCTCCATCAAAATCTACAAAAGCCATTCTAAAGAATAACTCATTTGAATGAAATCCAAAATCGGAGCCTGGTAATAACGCCACACCATAATTTTTTAACAGGTGGTGAGACAGTTTGGTGCTGCTATCTATTTTTAAAGAAGTTAGATGCTCTTTAAACTTTTCAAACCCTACCATCATATAGAAAGATCCTTGAGGAGTTGTGCATTGAATATTACACCTAGACAACTCATTAAAAATATAGGTAGAAATTCCATCTAAAATTGACGCAGAACTAGCTACATACTCTTTTAAATTTTTAGTGTATTCATATGCCTTGATTGCCGAAAATTGAACTGGTGAAGACACGCAGCTAAATGTTTCGCTAAACAATGAAGAATATACCACTGAAATCTTTTCTAGCTCTCTAGGTAAGGACATAAATCCTAAACGATAACCGCCCGCAGAAAATACTTTGCTCAACCCACCAAAAACAATAGTTCCTTCAGAATAATAGTTAGATATACTTGGAGAATACTCATTAGAAAAATTAATTTGAGAGTAAATTTCATCAGAAAGCACCAATATCTTGTGCTTTCTACAAATTGTAGCCAAAGACTGATACTCAGCATCCGAATACACGGCTCCAGTTGGATTATTTGGCGAATTTAGAACTAGGGTATGTTTTTGAACTTGACTATTGCTCAAGTAAGACTCTAAGACGCTAGGAGTAAGTTTAAAGTTATTCTCTAGTGTAGTTTCTAAAATTTGATAACTTCCTCCCTTTGATTTAATTTGAGGAATATAACTAACCCAACTTCCTTTTGGAATTAAAAATTCGCCCTCAAATATGAGAATAGATTGATATAATAACTCTTTACTTCCAGGACCTATAAAAATTAAATCTGATGGTCTTTGAATTCCTTGATGCTCAGATAGAAAATTGGATACTTGTTGTCTTAATTCTTGCAGACCATTTACTGGTAAATAATGATTGTTAGCGGCATTATTTTTTAATTCTTCAACAATAGATTTATGAATTGGAAAAGGAGATTGACCAAACCCAAAATGAGTAATCTCTTGACCATTATTACGCAATTCTCTAACCTTCTCGTTAATTAATAAAGTTGCAGAAGGTTTTAATTCTGAAATATGTTGGTTTATTTTCATACGTGAAAAATAAAAAAAAGAGACCTATTAGGTCTCTTTTTTTTATTAAAAGTTGTAAACTTTTTATGATGGATCTTCTTCGAAATAAGTATAGTTATTTCCACTTTTTGTAAACCATAAATTCCAAGAGCTACCTTCTACGATTCCTGTAAAAGTCTCTGTCCCATCTATAGTTGTAACTGTAAATGTGTAAGATTCGTTTGAACCAGCATTTGCCCAAATCCATAATGCATAATTTCCGTCCTGTAAATTAGCAGATACAGTTTCAATATTTCCAGAACCTGCACTAGCATCTAGAGTTATAAATGCCCATCCCCAAGCAGCAGTCATTACATCTAAATCTAAATCTAAATTTGCTCCAGAGTCCCATGTCATTGTTGCTAGAATAGCATTTTCTCTCATAACTTTCACAGTTGAATTTCCTACTAAACTAGGAGTAAACCTTCTTGCTTGAGAATTCACCATTATGAAATCTGATAAATCAATTTGATGGTAAGAGTCAGAAGGGTCAAAATCTATTGAAATAGTAACAGAGTTATCTCCTGTACTACCGCTAGTAATTGTAGTATCACCTCCATCTAAAGAATATTCAATCGAAGAATAACTAGGTAGTTCTTCTGAAAAGTTAACAACTAAATCATAGCTTGTTGCTGTAGCTGATATAAAAATTATATCGCTTTGGTTGTCCAATGATGCTGTAATCGATTTTTGTGGTAATACATTTATTGCATCATCATCGTCTACGCTACATCCAATGAACGTAAAAATAGACAATACTATTATACTGATTTTATATATATGTTTCATATCTTTTATAATTGAGTTATACTATATCCGTCTACTGCTCCTAAACTTCCTTTGGTTATTGTAAACTGAAATGAATCACCAGTTATTACAACACCTGTAAAAGATTCTACTCGTCCGTCAGGGAAAGTGATGTTTAAATCATATGTAGCAGGATAAATTCCATACCATTCGTATGCGTAAATACTAAACACACCATACTGGTCTACTGGAAGAGTTAATGATTCTGTTGTTGTAACACCTTGGCTATCGTCTATGATAGTTCCAGCAATGTCTTGGTCTCCTGTGACTAAGAAACAATCTAAATCTGTGAAAAAATCATTCCAGGTCATAACAATTTGAACTGGTCCAGGAGGGGTTGTAAATTGTGGCTCTACATCTATTACCGCAATTTCTCTTGTTAATTCACCTGGCGTTATATAATAATCATAATCTCCACCAAATTCTACATCTAAAATTTCAAATGTATATAATTCTGCTATAAACCCTTCTGCAACACCATCGTTTGAAAAAGCTACTTGAACGTCTACCGAAGTTTCTCCGGCGTCAATAACAGCAGTTTGCGGATATGCTACTGCATCAGGCGAACCATCAGAAGAAGACATTGTAAAAGTTACTGTAACAGGAACTCCTAACGGATTTACATTTGTTCCAATAGTGAATTCTACAGCAGGATCTCCAGATTCAAAAATAAGCGATTCATAATTAGAATCAACAAATCCTACATTTACTTCACTCGTAGGGTTTAACTCCCCGGGGTTTGTTACACTATCTACACCATCCTGACCACACGATATTAAAAGTGTGATGGAAAATAATAGTAGTGCTAAATATTTAATATTTTTCATATTCTATTAGTTTATATTTTATAATTTAAATTTTAGTCTAGCAAATACTGTTCTACCATTAATTCCAAACTGAGATGTAACACGTGGGTATATAAAATTATTTCCACTAGTTAGATTACCTGTTGAAGTTGCAGGAGATTTATCTGGGTAAACATCAAAAATATTACTAGAACCAATAGTTAAAGTCATATTTTCTGAAACATCATATCCAAAAGAAAGATCTGTGATAACTTTTTCTGAAAACACTGGATGAATTCTCTCCGTTGGAATAATTGGTGATGTTACTGTATCTGGATTTGTTACTGCTCCAAAAAATGAATTTCTTAAAAAGATGTTCCATTTATCTCCTCTTAACATATGTCCAAGGTTTGCTTTGAATCTGGGAGTAGCTTTTTCTAGGAAATAAGATTCTCTTTCTCCAAAATAAGTTCCGGCTTGAGAAGCCAACACACTAGAAGAATTAATTTCGTCTACTCTTTGTGTGTAAGCAAATGTTACAGCTAAATCACTAGATAAGGTTAATTCACCTACATTTCCTTTGTGAGAAACTACTACATCAAAACCTCTAGTTTCGGTGTCAATAGCATTTGCAAAGAAACGAGCTGATTCTGCATCAGTAACAATTCCGTCAGGGATTGAAAAGTTTCCAGTTAAAACAACTCTGTCATCAATTCCAGTAAAGAAAGCATCAGCTGTTAACGTTAAATTTGCATCAGGTATTTTTGCTGTAATTCCAAAACTTGCACTAAAAGATTCTTCTTGTTTTAATTGTGGAATTCCTAAAGCACCAGCTATTTGACTGTCATTAGAGAATGTTCCAACTTCATATGGAACACCTGAAATAAAGTTAGTACTAATTGTGTTAAAGTTTAACTGAGCTAAAGATGGTGCTCTAAAACCTGTACTTGCAGCAGCTCTTAAATTAACATTGTCGCTTAATCTAACAATTCCTGCTAATTTCCAGTTGAAAGTAGATCCAAAATCACTGTAGTTTTCGTATCTAACTGCTCCTGAAAGGAATAGATTCTTATTTACATCTAATTCTAAATCTCCATAAAAAGCATAACTGTTTCTAGTTGCATTTCTTTCGTTAGCTGGCCTAAAACCTGGGAAAACTTGAATTCCTCCCGGTCTAGATCGTCCAAAGAAATCAGTAACCTGTGTTGCAGCATCTCCATTCCAAATCTCACCATTTATATCGTACGTTGCCCAAGATTCTTCTTGACCCGCTGTAATATCATACATTTCTAATCGATATTCTGAACCAACAGCTACGTTTAACCCTGACATTACATCATCGTAGAATTTTGTTAAATCTACATTGGTAGTGTTCTGAGTAAATGAAAATCCACCAGCATATACCTCTAGAGGTGATGCTTGTTGTAAACTTGCATTACTAGAGTTCCCAATATTAAAATCAAAAGAGTTTTTCCCGAAGGTATTACTAAAATCAATATCCCATTCTCCTTGCTTTCCTTTAATTCCTACAGCTAAAGATTCGTCGTTAACAATAGAATTTATTTCTGGTAACATTCCGGCAGGATATAATCCTGTGAAGGCTCTTGATTGGGCTGGTCTTCTATAAAAACCTGCTGCATTACCTCTTCTGTGACTTATCCCTCCAAAAGCATAAAAACTAAAGTTATCATTAATTGAAAACTCCATGTTAGCCATAAATTTTCCATTTCTTAATCTAGACTGACCAACTCTCATGCTAAAGTCTTGTCTAGTTAATCCTCTTGTTAATAATTCGTCTTCTGAAGTATTAAAATTTAAAAGGCCTCTAATATCGTCTATTGAAGAAGCTTGGTTAATTTGGTTTTTAAGTGTGAAAGGAAAATATGTTACACCTTGTGCAAATGTTTGAATTTGAGCTAAAGAGTATTGAGTAATATCAGACCCTGCTCCACTATTTAAACCTATCCATTCAATAGAGTTACTTGCGTCAAAAATTTGACCTGAAAACCCTTCAGCTCCAGCCCTGTATGACGGTCCTCTTGTTGATACAGATCCGGTAAAGTTTATAAAACCTCCGTTATCATCTAAAGGTATTCCGTAGTTTACGTCAAATTGGAAGTTTTCTCCATCCATTCCACCACTTTGGTTGTTGGTTTCTCCTCCCCAATTACCACCTTGATTTACTTGAAACTCAAGACCTTCAGTACTTTTAAGAACAATGTTTATTACACCAGCGATAGCATCACTACCATATTGAGCTGATGCTCCATCTTTTAAAATTTCAATTCTTTTAATTGAAAAAGAGGGTATCGTATTCATGTCTGTTCCGACACTACCTCTACCAACAGTACTATTCACATTAACTAATGAAGTATTGTGTCTCCTTTTTCCATTTACTAAAACTAACACTTGATCTGGCCCTAAACCTCTTAAAGCTGCTGGATCAATGTGATCTGTTCCATCAGAAACGGTTTGAGAAGTAGATGTAAATGAGGGAGCTACATAATTTAAAATATCATTGACAGATACTTGAGGTCCTGCACTTAAAAGTTCAGTCACATCAATTACATCAACAGGCACTGGTGTATTGACCACAGTTCTGTTTCTGTTTCTAGATCCTACTAATACTACTTCATCTAAAGCCAAATTGTCTTCTTGAAGAACAATTGTTAGATAGCTAGTATTAGAAATATTTTTTTCAGCAGTTTTGAAACCTAATGAGGACACTGAAATTGTTGTCGGTAATTTCTGCACGTTCAATGAAAATTCACCATTCTCATCAGTTGTAGTACCGTTCGTAGTTCCTTTTTCTACGACATTCATAAATGACAAAGCTTCTCCGCTTGAATCAGTTACTTTACCTTTTATTGTTTGAGCACTGATTGTCACAGCTCCAAATAATAAAAACACTATCGTAAAAAATTTTAAAAAGTTATTTTGTTTCATATAAGTGTTATTGATTGATAATAAAAGCAAATGTTACCTTTTTTTTTGTTAAAAACAAAAAAACACACGCTTTAATGACTTATTTTAAACTACATTTTTTTAAAATTGTACCTAAAAAGCAAAAAAAAGCTTGTATATACTACCTTTAACCAATTTTTAACAATGAAAAAAAATCGAATAGTGTAGTTTTGATTTCAATTTTTTAATAGCAAATACCCAATAATAAAATGGACGTAGACATTAGGTCAATTAACGAAAAAATAGAGCGTGAAAGTGCTTTTGTAGACATACTCACTTCAGAAATGAACAAGGTTATTGTTGGACAAAAAGACATGATAGAGCGATTACTAATTGGTTTGTTAGGCAATGGACATATCTTACTGGAAGGTGTTCCTGGCTTAGCAAAAACATTGGCCATTAATTCTCTCTCTAAAGCTGTGCAGGGATCATTTAGTAGGGTTCAATTTACACCTGATTTGTTACCCGCTGATGTAGTAGGAACTATGATTTACAATATGAAAGAAAATGATTTTTCTATTAAGAAAGGTCCAATTTTTGCAAACTTTGTTCTTGCAGATGAGATTAATAGAGCTCCTGCTAAGGTTCAATCAGCACTTCTAGAAGCAATGCAAGAGAGACAAATAACAATTGGTGACACCACTTTTAATCTTGACCAACCTTTTTTAGTTATGGCAACTCAAAATCCTGTTGAGCAAGAAGGAACTTATCCTCTCCCTGAAGCACAAGTAGACAGGTTTATGTTAAAAACTGTTATCGATTATCCTAAGTTATCTGATGAACAAGCTATCATGAGGCAAAATTTAAATGGTAATTTTAATACCATTAATCCTGTAGTTTCAATTGATCAAATAATTAAGGCAAGAGAGGCTGCCAACGAAGTCTACATGGATGAAAAAATTGAAAAATATATACTTGATATTATTTTTGCCACCAGATATCCAGAACGATATAATCTTTCTCAACTGAAGCCACTAATTAGTTTTGGTGCGTCACCTAGAGGGAGTATTAATCTCGCAAAAGCTGCTAAATGTTATGCCTTCATAAAAAGAAGAGGCTATGTAATTCCTGAGGATGTAAGAGCCATTGTTTATGATGTATTGCGTCATAGAATAGGAATAACCTACGAAGCTGAAGCTGAAAATATTTCATCGGTAGATATCATCAATTCAATCATTAATGAAATAGAAGTTCCTTAAAATTACATTTTTTTATTGAAGCCTTTTAAGGGCGTTTTTTGAAAAGATTACTTAAACCATGGATACTAAGGAAATACTAAAAAAAGTACGTAAAATAGAGGTAAAGACAAGACGTTTGTCTGATCATATTTTTGGAGGAGAATACCATTCTACTTTTAAAGGTAGAGGTATGACTTTTTCTGAGGTTAGAGCTTATCAATTTGGAGATGATGTTAGAGCAATAGATTGGAATGTTACTGCTCGTTACAACGAGCCTTTCATTAAGGTTTTTGAGGAGGAAAGAGAGCTTACAATGATGTTAATGGTAGATGTTTCCGGTTCTGAAAATTTTGGAACTTCAGAACAATTTAAAAAAGACACCATTACAGAAATTTCTGCTACACTAGCCTTTTCTGCTATTCAAAACAACGATAAAGTTGGATTGATTCTTTTTTCTAACCAAATAGAATTATTTATCCCTCCTAAAAAAGGAAAAAGTCATGTACTAAGAATAATTCGAGAATTAATAGAGTTTTCTCCCAAGAGTTACAATACTGACATTGCAGAAGCTTTCAAATTTCTATCTAATGTGATGAAAAAGAAGGCCATTGTCTTTATGTTATCTGATTTTATGGATGATGATTATGAAAGAACTTTAAAAATTGTAGGAAACAAACACGATATTACAGGTATTCGTGTGTATGACAAACACGACGAAGAGATCCCAAACCTTGGATTAGTTCCTATGGTAGATTCAGAAACAAATACTGTACAACTTGTAAACACTGCTTCAAAAAAGATTAGAAACAATTATAAAACATCAGCAATTAAGATGTCTAATTATTTTAAAACAACTTTCAAGAAAAGTGGTTCAGGAACCATTGATACAAGAGTTGATGAAGACTATGTGAAAAAATTATTAGGATACTTTAAACACAAAGGAAAATAAAAATATGAGCGCTAGAATTTTTTTATTTTTTTCATTAATTTCCTACCTGGCTTTTCCGCAAAAGGTTATTGTTAAATCTGATACCACCAACATTAGAATTGGTGAACAGTTTATGTATCAAATTAACATAAATGACACCGCTAATGTAATTTTGCCTGAAAAAATTGAAAATTTAAAAAGCTTAGAAGTTGTAAATGATATTGAGGTTGATACTTTAAAGAATACTTTGATTAAAAAATATGTAATGACCGGGTTTGATAGTGGTGCATTTTATATCCCATCTCAACAGATATTTATTAAGAACAGAGCTTATATTACAGATTCTATTTTAATTAATGTAGCCACCATTGCCATAGATACAACCAAACAAAAATTATTTCCAATCAAGGCTATTCAGAGTGAGCCATTGGTCTATGATGACTTTAAACCTTACATAATCTGGGTAATTCTAATTTTAATCCTGATTGCTGTTTTTGTCTATTATTTTGTTTTTAGAAAAAAACCTATAGTTGACCAGGAAGAGCCTCTTGTTCAGATTCCTCCTTATGATGAGGCCATCGAAAAGCTTAAAAAGCTAGACAATAAATTACTTTGGCAAAATAATCAGATCAAAAAATATTATAGTGAGCTTACCGAAATTATCAGAGATTTTATTGAAAAAGAATTAAAAATACCTGCATTAGAAATTACCACACAAGAACTAATTGAAGCCCTCTCTAATCTAGATAAATCTGAGACTTTACAAATTGACAAAGAAACTACAAGAAAATTAAATTCTCTTTTAAGTGAAGCTGATTTAGTAAAATTTGCAAAATCGACACCACTTTCTCACGAAATTGAGGATGACAGAAAAGATGCAGAAAATATTTTAAATGACTTAAAACCCTTAATAATAGAAGAAGCTGAGAATGATGAATTGGAATAACTTTGAATTTAACAACCCTGAGTTCTTGTGGCTGCTAGCGTTAATTCCGTTCATAGCCACTTGGTTTTTTCTTGTGAGAAAAAAAGAAACAGCTACACTAACCGTTTCTAGTCTAAAAGGATTTAATACAACATCTAGTTTTTTACCTAAACTGAAACCTTTATTACCCATCATTAGATTAATATCTCTTACGCTTTTAATAATTGCATTAGCCAGACCAAGAAATGTTGCCGTAAGTAAAAAAGTTAAAGCTAACAGAGGAATCGATATTGTAATGGCCATTGATGTATCTGCTAGCATGCTTGCAAGAGATTTGAAGCCTAATAGGTTAGAAGCTCTAAAGGTAGTAGCTACAAATTTTGTGAATAGAAGGCCTAATGATCGTATAGGAATAGTAGTGTATGCTGGAGAAAGTTTTACTCAAACCCCTATTACAAGTGATAAGGGCATTACTAGAAGAACAATTTCGGAAATTAAATGGGGTCAGCTGGAAGGCGGTACGGCCATAGGAATGGGATTAGGTTCTGCAGTAAATAGGTTGAAGGAAAGTGAAGCCAAAAGTAAAGTTATTATTTTACTAACAGACGGAGTTAATAATTCTGGTTTTGTAGATCCAAAAACAGCTACTGAACTAGCAAAAGAATTAAACATAAAGGTTTATACTGTAGGGATTGGAACTAATGGTATGGCTGATTTTCCTTTTAGCAAAGATGCTAGAGGAAGATTACAGTTCCGAAAACAACAAGTAGAGATAGACGAAGAATTATTGCAGTTTATAGCTAGTGAAACTCAAGGTCAATATTTTAGAGCCACAGACAATTCTGAGCTTCAAGAAATTTATGACGAAATTGATACGCTAGAAAAAACAAAGATTGAAGAGTTTAAATATTACAATTATCAAGAAAAATATAGGTATTTATTATTTTTCGCAGGAGGATTATTGTTGTTAGAATTTATATTAAAAAACACCCTTTTTAGAAGTTTTATATAATGTTATACAGACTAGAAGAACCAATATACTTTTACCTATTTGCTATAATTCCAGTAATTATTGTGATCTTTCTTTTAGTGTCTTTATGGAAAAAAAGAACTCAAAATAAATTTGCGTCTTCAGGGTTATTATCTAAACTTGCGCCTAATATTTCTGTTTTTAAATCCATTCTTAAACTTTCATTTTTCTTAATAGGGATTTCATTCTTAATTCTAGCTTTGGTTAATCCTAAGATAGGGACTAAGCTGAAAACAGTAAAAAGAGAAGGTGTAGATGTTGTTTTTGCACTAGATGTGTCTAAGAGTATGTTAGCAGAAGACATTGCGCCAAACAGACTAGAAAAATCAAAACAAATTATTTCTAAAATTATTGATAAATTAGGAAGTGATCGTGTAGGTATTATCATTTATGCTGGAAATGCATATCCTCTTTTACCAATTACAACCGATCATGGTGCGGCTAAAATGTTTCTCCAAAGCGCAAATCCTGATCTAGTATCAAGCCAAGGAACAGCAATTAATGATGCGTTAGATTTGGCCAAAACATACTATAACAACGATGATCAAACAAATCGTTTTTTAATTATTATCTCGGATGGAGAAGATCATCAAGAAGAAACTAAACAAATCGCACAAAATATTTCTAATGATGGAATTAAAGTGTACACCATAGGAGTAGGAACTGAGAAAGGAGCACCTATTCCTATGAAGATAAATGGTTCGTTAATAGGATATAAAAAATATAAGGGAGAAACTGTTTTAACAAAACGAAACCCAATACTTTTAAAAGGTGTTGCTGACGCAGCTAGTGGAGTTTATATTGATGGTAATTTAACTGACAAACCCGTAAAAGCAATTGAGGATATTATTGGTAATGCACAGAAAACGGCATTTGAAACCAAACAATTCTCTGACTATAAAGATCAATTTCAGTGGTTTTTAGGAATTGGTATATTATTTGTATTAATAGATGTTTTTTTCTTAGACAAGAAAACCAAATGGCTAAAAAAAGTAGATTTATTTAACGAAAAAGAAAATTAACTAGATGAAGAAACTCATATCAATATCTGTATTTATTTCAATGATGCTGTCTTCTTTGGTTATGTATTCCCAAAAAGATTCTATTTCACTTCAAAGAGAGGCTAGAAAGTTAGTTAGAGAGGGAAATAAACTCTACAACCAAAAAAAATATGCAGATGCCACTATTTCATACAAAAAAGCGCTAGAAAAAAATAGTTCCTACACAAAAGCAACCTACAACTTGGGAAATTCATTATTTCAAGAAAAGAATTTTAAAGAAGCTATTCCTCAATACAAAATTTTGACTGAGAACTCAGAAGATTCATTTGAGAAAGCTGAAAGTTATCATAATATTGGTAATGCGATGATGGAAGAAAAAAATTATCAAGGAGCAGTAGATGCCTATAAAAATTCTCTTCGTAAAAATCCAAATGATGATGAAACTAGATATAATCTAGCTATTGCACAAAAGCTTCTTGAAAAAGAAAAAAATAAAGACAAAAATAAAGACAAAGACAAGAATAAAGACAAGGACAAGAACAAAGACAAGGACAAGGACAAGGACAAGGACAAAAAAGAGGGAGACGATAAAGATAAAAAAGATCCAAAAAAAGAAAACGATAAAGACGGAGATCAGAAGAAAAAAAAGGACCAAAAAAACAATGAAAAGAAAAAACAAAAACCTCAACAAGGCAAGATGTCTCCTGAACAAATTAAACAATTGTTAGAAAGTCTAAAAAACGAAGAAAAGAAAACACAAAAAAAATTAAACGCAAAAAAAGCTAAAGGTTCAAAAATTAAACAAGAAAAAGATTGGTAAATTTTATATTTGTCAATCGTTAGAAAGTAACATGAAGAAGATTTATTACATTTTCACCTTATGCATTCTTTTGAGCACGTCCATGTATGCTCAAACACCAGAGCTAGTTGCTTCAGTAAGCAAAAACAAACTAGGGCTTAACCAAAGAGTAAGAATTCAGTTTACGGTTAATAAGCAAGGAGCGGATGATTTTACTCCTCCAAACTTTAAAAATTTCCAAATTGTAAGTGGCCCAAGCCAATCTATTAGCCAGTCATGGATTAATGGAAAGGAAAGTTTTTCTCAATCGTATACTTACATTATAAAACCTCTCAAAAAAGGAGAATTTTTAATCCCTGCTGCTAGTATAAAACTAAATGAAAAAAGAATAAAATCTAAACCTATTAAAATTATTGTTTTAGACCCTGTTGAAATTCCAAAAGATCCTAATGACCCCAATTACATAGCTCAACAGAATATTCATTTAGTAGCCGAAATATCTAAATCTAATCCATATGTAGGTGAAGGTATATATGTTGAGTATAGACTATATGTTAGCCAAAATATTAGTGTACGAGACTTTTCATACACAGAATCTCCCCAATACAATGGTTTTTGGAATCAGGATATTAAAATAAAAGGATTAACGACCAAAAACGGAACCTATAATGGGGAACAATACAGATATGTTGTTTTACAAAAGGCACTATTAATACCAACAAAGTCTGGAAAACTTACTATTGATCCTATAAAAATGGATATTGTTATTGGTGTACCAACTGGTAGAGGAGATTTTTTTGGAAATCCAATTGTTAGAAATATTACTAGGAGTTTTGCATCGGCAAAAAAATATGTACGGTCTAAAGAACTTCCATTAATTAATAAACCAGAGAGTTTTAATGGTGCAGTAGGAGATTTTAATTTTATTGTTACCTCTAGCAAAGATATTTTGAAATCTAATGAGACGGCAACTATTTCAATGAAGGTAATAGGAAAAGGAAATTTAAAATTATTTGAATTACCTGAAATAAAAACACCTTCTGAACTAGAGGTATTTACTCCAGAACAAAAGGAGAAAATAAAAATAAGCTCCAGAGGAATTAGAGGTTCCATAACAAAAAATTATACGGTTGTTCCTCAATACAAAGGAAAATATAAAATTCCTAGTACTGAATTTTCATATTTTGACCTCACAGAAAAAAAATATGTGACTTTAAAATCAGAAGATTTATTTGTAGATGTTCTAGAAGGTAAAGTATTAGTTACAGATTCTGATGTCTCCATAAATTCAAAAAAAGATATTGTAGTTACTGGTTCAAATTTTAGATACATACAAACCAGCAGTTCATTTAATCCTATTTACAAGACAAATTTCTACACATCTGACTTTTATTATTACATTTTAATACTTCCTTTACTTTTTATGCCTCTCGGAATTATAATAGGAAAAAGGAATAAAGCAAGGAATAATGATGTTTTAGGAAATAAGTTGCGTAAGGCTGACCGATTAGCAAAAAAATATTTATCTGAAGCAAAAAAACAATTGGGGACTAAAGAGGCATTTTATGTAGCGCTGGAGAAGGCACTTCATAATTATTTAAAAGGCAAACTTAGAATTGAAACTTCTGATATTAGTAAGGAAAAAATTACTGAACTATTAAAAAATAAATTGATTGACAAGAGTGATATAAACTCATTTATCCAAGTTTTTAATAGTTGTGATATGGCAAGATACTCTCCTGTATCAGATGTTGAAATGAAGGATGATTATGAAAAGGCAAAGTTAGTAATTACACAAATAGACAAGCAATTGTAAAATGAAAAAAATACTTATTTTACTAGTTTTCATAGCTCAGAATCTGTTTTCACAAACAGCAGAAGAATTATTCATTAAAGGAAATGAGGAATACAAATTAGAACACTATTCTGAAGCAATCATGCACTATCAAAAAATAGAGGATCTTGGTCTTTCTTCCTCTGAATTATACTATAACTTAGGAAATTGTTATTACAAACTAAATCAAGTAGCTGCCTCTATTTTTAATTATGAAATAGCATTACTTCTAGATCCTTTAAATGAAGACGCCCAAACAAACCTAGTCTTTGCTAAAAGACTTACTGTAGATAATATCGAGGAAATCCCGTTAACAATTTTCCAAAAGCTAGATGCAACCATTATTAAAAAATTATCTTTTAACGAATGGGCTTTATCTGCTGTTGCCTTTTCTATAATTGGATCGTTGTTTTTTCTTCTTTTCTACTTTTCATTCACTCCATCTAAAAAAAGATTATTTTTTATAACAAGCATTATTAGTTTCCTTTTATTACTAATAACCTCCTTTTTTACAGTAAAAGAATATTCTTATGTAAATTCAACAGTGGAGGCTATTATATTTAGTGAAAAAAGCGAAGTTAAAAATGCCCCTACTATGAATAGTGATAAAATTTTCATGCTTCATGAAGGTACAAAAGTACTAGTCTTAGACAGCGTAGATAATTGGAAAAAAATTAGAATTGCTGATGGAAAAATCGGTTGGATTAGTTCCCAAGAAATAAAAATTATTCACAAATTTTAAAATAAACTTAAAAAATTTACACCCAACGTTGTACCTTTGTTTTTTATTTTTAATATGAGTAAAGCTATTATAACTTTCTTCTTCTCTGTGATAATCCTGGCTTCAATTGTTTCGCCAACATTTATCAATTTACATGAGTTCAATGTAGAAATAACTGAAATAGTTGACTATGGAGAAGAAGAAAAAGAAAATAAAGGAAACGAATCTCTGAAAGATATAGAAGTTAAAATATACTACATAAACGATAAAGTCGGAACAGTTTTAGATCTTAAAAAAAATAAAAAAATCCGATTCCTTTCAAGAAACTATACTTTTAGTTTAACAGAACTGAATAGTCCACCTCCTGAAAAATCTCTTATATAATAAAAGGCTAAGCCTTTTTAACAACTCTTTATATGGTTTATTTTTATAAAAATAGAACCATCTTCAAATTTATTATTCGATTAACACTAAACAAACTATAATGAAAGCTCTTACAAAAGAAACACAAGCAGCCATTTCTCCTGTTAATGCCATTAACTTATTAAAAGAAGGAAATAAACGGTTTCAAACAAATAAAGAAGTAGAAAGAAACTTACTTGCTCAAGTATCTGAAACTAGTACAGGACAATATCCTTTTGCTACAATATTACACTGTGTAGACTCTAGAGTCTCTGCAGAATTAGTATTTGACCAAGGAATTGGTGATATCTTTAGTATTAGAATTGCTGGAAACTTTGTGAATGAAGATATTCTAGGTAGTATGGAATTTACATGTAAACTTGCAGGAACTAAAGTGATTGTTGTTCTTGGACACACAGCTTGCGGAGCTGTGAAGGGTGCTTGTGACGATGCTAAACTTGGTAATTTAACAACTTTACTCAGTAAATTAAAACCTGCAGTAGAATCAGTATCAGAACCAACAGATGCAAGTAAAAGAAATTCTGGAAATATTGAATTTGTTAATAATGTGGCAGAAAAAAATGTCTACATGACAATTGAAAATATTAGAGAGAAAAGTGCTGTTTTAAAAGATATGGAAACACAAGGAGAAATTAAAATTATTGGAGCTATGTATGATATCAAAGATGGCTCAGTAACCTTTTATGAATAAACGCCTCATGAAAAAACTTATTCTCGTTCTTGTATTATTCTCGATCCCTTTTTCGGGAATTAGTCAAGAAAACGGCCCTGGTAATTGGTTAGTTTATATTGGTAGCAAACAACTAAACTCTAAATGGAATCTTCATCATGAAATTCAATATAGAAATTACAATGCCATTGGAAATCTAGAGCAGTTATTACTTAGAACTGGTTTGGGTTATAAAATTGGTGAAAAAAGTAATTTACTACTTGGTTACGGATACATAAACTCTGAAAACTATACTGGAGACGAAGATGAAAAAATTACTGTGGAAGAACATCGAATTTTTCAACAATTTATCTCAAAACATAATATTGGAAAACTAAGTCTGCAACATCGCTATCGTTTTGAGCAGCGTTTTGTAGCAAATGATTTTAAAACTCGTTTTCGTTATTTCTTAGGGCTTAATATTCCTTTTAAAGACTCAAAATACTATCTATCCGCTTACAATGAAATCTTCCTAAATGGAGCCTCCAATGTATACGATAGAAATAGAGTTTATGGAGGTTTAGGATATAAAATTAACTCAGGGATTAAACTAGAAGTTGGGTATATGAATCAAATTTTCGAAACCTCTAGTAGAGATCAAATTAATCTCATCACATTTATAAATTTTTAACACTAAAATATGAAAAATCTATTTTCAAATGTTCGTGGCGACCTTTTTGGTGGAATCACCGCTGGTATCGTTGCATTACCATTAGCTCTTGCTTTTGGTGTTTCTTCAGGATTAGGTCCTGATGCAGGTCTGTATGGTGCTATTTTCATTAGTTTCTTTGCTGCCCTTTTTGGCGGAACTCCAACACAAATTTCGGGTCCAACAGCACCAATGACAGCTGTAAGTATGGTCGTAATTGCAGGTATTATTGCAGCAAACAATGGTGATGTAGAGAAAGCATTACCTATTATTTTAACTGTTTTCTTGCTGTCTGGTCTTATGCAAATTGGTTTAGGAGCAGCTGGTTTGGGAAAATATATTAGATATATCCCTTATCCGGTGGTCTCTGGATTTATGACTGCAATTGGAGTTATTATATTAGTTACTCAAATTTTACCTTCTATAGGATATAATGCTAAAGAAGATGTTGAATTTGTGAAGCAATTTGAAACCCAAGTTGAAGAAGTAGTTTTAAATAGATATCTTAAAGACACTAAAAACAACAATGATACAAAAACACTTACATTAGGCGATTTTAAAAATGCTGTATCAGAAGGTGAAAGTATTATTGAGGCTGATATTATTAAAGAAAGTAAAAATCTTGCCTCTAAGGAAGCTTCGGGGGTATTAGGTACGATAAAAGTACTTCCAAGAGCTTTGAAATTTATCAATTGGTTAGAATTAATTTTAGCCCTAGGAACTATTTTTATAATATATGGGTTTAAAAGAATTACAACTGCTGTTCCAAGTACTTTAGTTGCATTAGTGGTAATGACCGGTATATCTGTAGGTTTTGGTCTTAATTACAGGCCAATTGAAGAAATTCCAACAGGATTCCCTATTCCAAATTTGGGGATTTTCACAGAGTTTAGTCTCTCCAGTCTTACCCCGTATATATTTACAGCATTAACTTTGGCACTGCTAGGAGCAATTGATTCATTGTTAACTTCTGTAGTTGCAGATAATATGACGAAGACAAAGCACAAGCCTAACAAAGAATTAGTAGGGCAAGGAATTGGTAACAGTATTGCCGCAGTGTTTGGAGGAATTCCAGGAGCGGGTGCTACTATACGTACTGTTGTAAATATCAATTCTGGAGGAAAAACAAAACTATCAGGTATGATTGCAGGCTTAATGTTGTTGGTTATATTGTTAGGTTTAGGGCCTATTGCTTCGAAGATTCCAGCCGCTGTCTTAGCAGGAATTTTAGTGACTGTAGGAATTGGTGTTATGGACTATAAAGGATTGAAAGCAATTCCTAATTTACCAAGAGATATTAAAGTTGTGGGTGTCAAATTAAGCTCAGAAGTTATTATTATGATTGTGGTATTATTACTTTCTACGTTTTGGAACTTAGTATATGCTGTAGGTATTGGATTGGTGATCGCTTCTTTAATGTTTATGAAGAAAATTGGAGATTTAACAGCGCAACAATCTAAAGTAACTTCTTTAAAAGAAGAATCTTGGGCTGATGAAATTGGAATCACAAAAAAATTACGTGATGAAATTTTCATCAAGCATATTAAAGGCCCGTTATTTTTTGGTTACACAAGCGATTTTCAACAACTTGCAAAACAGATTCCAAATACAGCAGCTACCATTGTCATCCGTATGGATAGAATGCAATATATAGATCAATCTGGGTTATATGCACTAGAAGACAGTATTATAGACTTAAAAAAGGCAAATAAAAATGTCTTATTTGTTGATCTTCAAAAGCAACCAAGATATATGTTAGAACGTGTAAATATGATCCCTAAATTAATTTCTGAAGAACATGTATTTGAGAACTTTAAAAGTTGCTTACAATGGGTAAAAGACCATAAAGACTCCTAAGGAATTATCTGAACTATCTTTTTTAGTTTATAAATTTAAGAGATACTTTTTTAAACGCTATAACTTAACATTGAGATAAGTTATAGCGTTTATTTTTGTTGAAAATCCTCTTTCTTTTCATCAATCTCTTCAATAATTTGAGGAAATATCGTAGGAACAATTTCTTTTACAGGCGCATACAAAACAGAAGTATCTAAGGTCTCTTTTTCTATAAAAGGGATTGTGCTATTTACTCGAGCAATAAAGACAAAAACTACACTTAAAATTACGCCACTTTTTAAAAGAGCAAAGACGCCTCCAAATATTTTATTAATAAGTCCAAGAGCTGCAAAATTTGCCATTTTTGTTAAGACTTTTCCTAAAGAGGAAACTGCAATTACAATGATTATAAAGGTAACCGCAAATGCTGTTAAAGCGATATAATTCTCACTCCAATCTACATATTTCTTTAAAATATTTGCAGCAAAGTAAGAAAAATGAATCGCTCCGTAAACCCCTCCAATTAAAGCTATTAAAGAAGCTATCTCAACAAAAAACCCTTTTACAAAGCCTCTTACAAAAGCAATAATTAGAATAACCGCTATCACTATATCAAAGATGTTCATAATTCTTATCGTTTTTCCAAATATAAGTAACTCATTGATATTCTTTGATACTTTCTTGTTTGTATCTTTACAAATATGTATGCTTTGGTAGATTGTAATAATTTTTATGCTTCCTGTGAGCGGGTATTTAACCCTAGCTTACAAAAAAAACCTGTTGCCATATTAAGTAATAATGATGGTTGTGTAATTGCTAGAAGTGATGAAGCTAAGGCGTTAAATTTACCAATGGGTGCTCCTATTTTTAAATGGAAAAACTTCTGTAAGCATCATAACATTACCATTTTATCTTCTAATTATCCGTTATATGGTGATATGAGCGCCAGAGTTATGACAATTCTAGAGCAGTTTACACCAAATGTTGAAGTATACAGCATCGATGAAGCGTTTATTGATCTTACCGGGTTTGATCAGCGTAATTTTAATGAATACGGCAAGAGCATTCGACAGCGAATTTTAAAATGGACTGGAATACCAACTTGTGTTGGAATTGCTCCAACTAAAGCGCTCTGTAAAGTTGCTAATAAGATTGCAAGAAAATTCCCAAAAGAAACAGGTGGAGTTTATGTAATTGATTCTGAAGAAAAACGCTTAAAGGCCTTAAAATGGACCGCTGTAAAAAATATATGGGGAATTGGTCATCGTCTAGAAAAAAGATTGCTCTTAAAAGGGTGTAAAACAGCTTTTGATTTTACACAATTATCCGATGATTGGGTTCGCAGTAATTTCTCTATTACAGAGTGGCGGTTAAAAAAAGATTTAGAAGGAATTCCAACTATTGGATTTGAAATAAAAGAAATAAAACGATCTATTGCTACTACTAGAAGTTTTGAACAGAGTTATTCAGACATTGAAAATATTACAGAAAGGATTTCCACTTTTGCAGCACAATGCGCATCTAAATTAAGAGCACAAAAATCTAGTTGTCATATGATCGTAGTGATGCTTAGAAGTGATCGTCACAAAAAAAACGCAGAACAATATAGTGCGTCAAAAACTATTGTTTTTTCATACCCAACAGATTCTACCCTTAACATTACAAAAGCTGCTATAGAGGCAATAAAAACAATTTTTAAAAAAGGAATCAATTATAAAAAAGCAGGAGTTATTGTTACGGGTCTTGTTGCTACTAACAACCACCAGTTAAACTTATTTCTACATGAAAATCCAAAACACAAACCATTAATGTCTGCCATAGATCATCTAAATAAAAAATTTAACCCAACCACCATTAAATTAGCAAATCAAGATTTACAACGAACTTGGAAGATGAAACAAGAACATTTATCTCCAAAGTATACCACAAAAATAAACGATATTATTACCATAAAATAAATGATAAAAAAACTTCAATTTTTTACCCCAAAAATATCCAATAGCAAAGGTGCTATTTTTATTGATACTGGCATATCTGCTGGTTTCCCATCTCCTGCAGACGATTTTAAGGAAACAAGAATTTCTCTTGATGAAGAGCTAATTACAAACAAAGAAGCTACTTTTTTTGCTAAAGTAAATGGACAATCTATGATTGGAGCTGGCTTAGACGATAATGATTTATTGGTTATTGACAGGAGCCTCGAGCCTGAAAATAACAAAATAGCTGTCTGTTTTTTGGATGGTGAATTTACTGTAAAACGATTAAAAGTAAAGAATGGCGAGGTGTGGCTGCAACCAGAAAATCCTAATTACCCAATAATTAAAATCACTGAAGAGAATGATTTTGTAATTTGGGGAATAGTTACCAGTGTTATTAAAAAAGTTTAACTGATGTGTTTGTCTGTTAGACACACACTCTTACAACCAAAAAATTGCAGGAGTTGATGAGGGGTTCTAATTTAAATTACGTTGTTCAATAAAAAATCGCTTCATCAAATAACTGCATTCATCTTCTAAAATACCACTAACTACCTTTGTTTTTGGGTGAAGCGTTGTTTGTAAATTAACAAACCCTCTTTGAGGCTCTGAAGCGCCGTAAACAATCTTTCCAATTTGAGTCCAATAACTTGCTCCAGCACACATTTGACAGGGCTCTAAGGTTACATAAAGTATACAGTCTTTCAGGTATTTGCCTCCTAGAAAATCTGCTGCTGCTGTAAATGCCTGCATTTCCGCATGTGCAGTTACATCGTTAAGTGTTTCGGTAAGATTGTGTGCTCTAGCAATAATTTTATCGTTCATTACAATCACAGCCCCAACAGGTACCTCTTTTTTATTAAAAGCTAACTCTGCTTCCTGTAGTGCTTTTTTCATAAAATAAGTATCATCAAAAGGCTGTATCATTACATAAAATATTTATTCAATATTACAAATATCTTTTGAGTTGTAAAATTGTATTTTTGTAGGATGATGAATGCTTTACTTGACGCCATACAATTCCCCTCAGATCTGAGAAAATTAACTCCAGATCAATTGCCAAAATTGGCAAAAGAATTGCGTGAATTTATCATAGATATCGTTGCTGCTAAACAAGGTCATTTAGGAGCAAGTCTTGGCGTAGTAGAATTAACCATTGCACTGCATTATTTGTTTGATACACCCAATGATTTATTAATTTGGGATGTAGGCCATCAGGCCTACGGACACAAAATTTTAACAGGTAGGAAAGCTATTTTTGATACAAACAGACAGCTTCATGGAATTTCAGGATTTCCCAACATCACTGAAAGCACATATGATGCTTTTGGTGTTGGCCATTCTTCTACCTCTATCTCTGATGCTCTAGGAATGGCGATAGCTTCTTCTTTAAAAGGAGACTCAAAAAAACATCATATTGCTGTCATTGGTGATGCTTCTATTGCTAGCGGAATGGCTTTTGAAGCTCTGAACCATGCTGGTGTAAGCGATGCTAATTTGCTAATTATTTTAAATGATAATGCCATTGGTATCGATCCTTCGGTAGGTGCCTTAAAGGAGTATCTAACAAAGGTAAAAACAGATAAATCATTAGCAAAAAACAATATTATCCGAGCACTCAACTTTGATTATTCTGGACCTATTGATGGCCATGATTTAGATGGGTTACTTAAAGAATTGAGCCGTTTAAAAAATAAAAAAGGTCCCAAATTCTTGCACATCAATACCATCAAAGGGAAAGGGTTAGATCTAGCAGAAAAAGATCAAGTAAAATATCATGCTCCAGGAAAATTTGATGCTAAAACAGGAAAATTAGTTCCTAAAAGCACCGAAGTTACTCCTCCAAAATATCAAGACGTTTTTGGAAAAACCATTGTTGAATTGGCAGCACAAAATGAAAAAATTATTGGAATCACTCCTGCCATGCTTACTGGAAGTTCTTTAAAATTAATGTTAGAAAAGTTCCCTAAGCGTACTTTTGATGTTGGCATTGCCGAACAACATGCAGTTACACTTGCAGCAGGGATGGCTACCCAAGGAATGATGCCTTTTTGTGCCATTTATTCTACATTTATTCAGCGAGGGTATGATCAAATAATACACGATGTTGCTTTACAAAATTTGCCAGTTATTTTTTGTTTAGACAGAGCTGGATTGGTTGGTGAAGATGGGGCAACTCATCATGGAGTTTTTGATCTGGCCTACATGAGAGCAATTCCGAATATGGTTATTTTTGCTCCGAGAAATGAAGTAGAACTTAGGAATATTTTATATACCGCTCAACTAGGGCTTCCATATCCAATAGTTATTCGTTATCCAAGAGGAAGAGGCATGATGATAGATTGGGAAGGTCCTTTTGAAGCTATTGAAATAGGTACAGGAGTATGTTTACAAGAAGGGAAAGATATTGCGGTGCTGTCTATTGGAACTATTGCAAAAAATGTTCCCAAAGCACTAGAAGATTTTTCTACTGTTGCTCATTATGATCTTCGATTTGCAAAACCTCTAGATGAAAAATTACTTCATAAAATATGTGCCAACTTTCATCATATCATTACCATTGAAGACGGTGTGAAAAATGGTGGAGTTGGGTCAGCTATTCTAGAGTTTATGGCCAAACATAACTATAAAAACTCCGTAACTATTTTAGGAATAAATGACAATTTTATTGAGCACGGAACGATAGATGAATTACAAAAAATAAATGGAATAGACTCAGCGTCTATTAGACAAATCATACAAAGTTTATCTTAAAATATATTTTGAATCTCTGAGGGTTAATCCCTTTTATTACATAATACTCCCTTGTATCTTTTTATGAATTCTAATAGCGTAACTGTCTGACATTCTCGAAACATACGTGCAAATAGACATGATTCTTTCGTACGTAGATTCAGAACTAATCATAAATTCTTTTGGAAGCAAATTAAGTAGTAAAGAGTCATAGTTAGATAGGGTTCCTGTTTGATGATTGTTTATGGCAGTTACAAAAATGTTTAATAAATCGGCTATTATTTTATACCCAGCCACTTCTTTTTCTACTACTTCTTGGCTCTTATATATTTTTGAAACACTAATATTAATAATATCGTTAATTTGCGCTTCATAGGCACATTTCTCTAATAATGATGAAGAAAAAGATCCTTTTAAAATAGCAGATTCGTTCGCTAAGAAAATATCAACGGCTTCATTAATTAGGGTGTTGATAGCTAATGCTCTTAAATAGCTGACTCTATCTTTTTTAAATTTTAATGAATGGTATTTTTTTATATCGATGGTGTTTTTTACTAATTTTATTAAATACTCTAATGCAAATTCTTCTTCTATTAAGCCCAAATTAATTCCATCCTCAAAATCTATAATAGTATAGCAGATATCATCTGCAGCCTCTACTAAAAAAGTTAATGGGTGTCTATGATAACTAATATCAGTTGTTTTAGATTTTTTAAGTAACCCTAAATCTTCAACTATATCTAAAAAAGACTCTTTTTCTGACTGAAAACATCCATACTTTTTGTCTGCTATGTGACTTGTAGGTTTTTTTGGTAACGATTCTTTTGGGTATTTAATAAATGCTCCAAGTGTGGCATAAGACAGACGCAACCCACCGTAGATACCTTCTCTATTTTCAGTTAAAATTTTAAGCCCATTCGCATTCCCTTCAAAATCTACTAAATCTTGATATTCCTTTGGCTTTAACTCTTTTTTGTATTGAATTCCTGTACCTGTCTTAAAATATTCCCCTATTGCCTTTTCTCCAGAATGGCCAAATGGAGGATTTCCGATATCGTGCATCACAGAGGCTGCAGCAACAATGGCTCCAAAATCATTGAAGGTGTACCCAAGTTTTACTAAATTTGGATGTCTTTCTAGTAAAACTTTTCCAACCCTTCTTCCTAAAGTTCTTCCAACTACAGAGACTTCTAGACTGTGCGTTAGTCTAGTGTGAACAAAATCTGTTTCTGAAAGTGGAATTACCTGAGTTTTATCTTGTAAACTTCTGAATGCTTCTGAGAATATGATTCTATCAAAATCTACCTCAAAACCCAAACGTGTTTCGTCTTGTTTGGCTCTTGGACGTTTTTGAATGTCTCCAAACCGTTTTAAAGAAAGTAATTGTTCCCAATTCATCATAATTCTTGTGATTTTGATATATATAAAAAAAGAATCTCAACTATATTGAGATTCTTTTTTAAACCTGTAATATTAACTAGTTTCTAAGAACCACACATTAAGCAATCATCATCTGGTCCTCCATTTTTTGAAGATTCTACCATTGCTTTGAATTCTTCTGGCGTCATTGGAGCGTCTTGCTCTTGAGTTGTTTCTTTCTTTTCTTTAGAAAGCGTAAACTGAATTGCATTAACCGCAGATTTTGTTCTTAAATAATACATTCCTGTTTTCAATCCAGATTTCCATGCATAGAAATGCATTGATGTTAATTTTGCAAAATCTGCATCTTGCATAAATAAATTTAAGGATTGCGACTGATCTATAAAATACCCTCTATGACGAGCCATATCAATAATATCTTTCATGCTCATTTCCCAAACAGTCTTGTATAATTCTTTTAATTCTTGTGGAATTTTGTCTATATGTTGGATAGATCCATTTGCTCGCATGATCTCTTCTTTCATATTGTTATCCCATAATTCCATTTCTACCAAGTCTTCCAAAAGGTGCTTATTTACTACAATAAATTCACCTGAAAGAACACGTCTAGTGTAAATATTAGAAGTATATGGTTCAAAAGCTTCATTATTCCCAAGAATCTGAGAAGTAGATGCTGTTGGCATTGGAGCGACCAATAACGAGTTCCTAACTCCATGTTTAATTACATTTTTACGTAATTTTTTCCAGTCCCAATTTCCACTTAGATCTTCATCATTAATTCCCCACATGTTATATTGGAATTCTCCCTCAGACATTGGAGACCCCTTAAATGTTGAATACGGTTCTTTGGCTTTGGCAATCTCCATAGAAGATTGAACAGAGGCAAAGTATAAGGTCTCAAAAATCTCTTGATTTAATTTTTTTGCAGCTTCAGATGTAAATGGCAGGCGTAGCATGATAAATGCATCTGCAAGACCCTGAACACCTAACCCAACTGGTCTGTGTCTAAAGTTAGAGTTTTCTGCTTCTTTTACTGGATAGTAATTTCTGTCAATAACCGTATCTAAGTTTCTGATTACTTTCTTAGTTACATCATATAATTTTTTATGATTGAAATATTTTTCTCCTGCCTCGTTTTGACTAACGAACATCGGTAAAGCTATAGAAGCTAAATTACACACAGCTACTTCATCATTAGCTGTATACTCCATTATTTCTGTACACAAGTTAGAAGATCTAATGGTTCCTAAATTCTTGTGATTTGATTTTCTGTTGACTGCATCTTTATAAAGCATGTAAGGAGTTCCCGTTTCAATTTGAGATTCTAAAATTTTCTCCCAAAGCTCTCTTGCTTTAATAGTTTTTCTCCCTTTTCCTACTTTTTCATAGCCTTCATATAACTTTTCAAATTCGTCTCCATAAGTATCAAATAAATGCGGGCACTCATTTGGACACATCAACGTCCAATTTCCGTCTTCTTGCACGCGTTTCATAAATAAATCTGGCATCCACATCGCATAGAATAAATCACGTGCTCTCATTTCTTCTTTTCCGTGATTTTTTTTCAAATCTAAAAATTCAAAAATATCAGCATGCCAGGGTTCTATGTACATGGCAAAAGATCCTTTTCTTTTTCCACCTCCCTGATCTACATATCTGGCTGTATCATTAAAAACTTTTAACATCGGTACAATTCCATTAGAAGTACCATTAGTTCCTCTTATATAAGACCCTGTAGCACGAACGTTATGAATAGACAATCCAATTCCACCGGCAGACTGGGATATTTTAGCAGTTTGCTTTAGTGTATCATAAATTCCATCTATACTGTCGTCTTGCATTTGTAATAAGAAACATGAAGACATTTGTGGTTTTGGTGTACCTGCATTGAATAAGGTAGGAGTTGCATGAGTAAAAAACTTCTTACTCATTAACTCATACGTTGCAATTGCTTCATCAATATCATTTAAATGAATTCCTATAGAAACACGCATAAGCATGTGTTGTGGTCTTTCTACAATGGTTCCATTTAATTTTAATAGATACGAACGTTCAAGTGTTTTAAATCCAAAGAAATCATAATTAAAATCTCTACTGTAAATAATTGTAGAATCTAATTTTTCAGCATTATCAGTTATTATTTTAAAAACTTCTTCAGATAACAACGGTGCTTTTTTACCCGTTCTTGGATTTACATATTCGTATAAATCCACCATGGTTTCAGAGAAAGATTTCTTGGTATTTTTATGTAAGTTAGATACAGCAATTCTTGCAGCTAGTTTTGCATAATCTGGATGTGCAGTAGTCATGGTAGCAGCAATTTCGGCAGCTAAACTATCTAGTTCTGGAGTGGTAACACCATCATACAAACCCTCTATAACACGCATGGCCACCTTTACTGGATCTACAATCTTGTTAAGACCGTAACACATTTTTTTTACTCTTGCCGTGATTTTGTCGAACATCACTGGCTCTTTTTTGCCGTCTCTTTTTACTACATACATGCTGCTATTGTTTTTTAATTAGTTGTAATCGCAAAAGCGATTATATTATTTTGATTTGGTTTTGTGCCAGATAACTTTTGGCACTATTTTCTCTAGAACAGATTCCTAGAAATCAGCATCAAAACTGATACTTCCTGTTCCGCCAGACTTAACTCCGGCTTTTTGATATTCTGATACTCTTTTTTCAAAGAAATTAGTTTTTCCTTCTAAAGAAATCATTTCCATGAAATCAAAGGGGTTGGAAGAGTTGTACTCGTTTTCACAATGAAACTCTCCTAGTAATCTATCCGTTACAAACTCAAGGTATTGAGTCATTAACTTTGCGTTCATTCCAATTAAACTTACTGGTAGAGACTCTGTAATAAACTCTCTTTCAATATTTAAAGCGTCTACAATAATTTCTCTAATACGTTCTTTGGGGACTTTACTAACGATGTGATGGTTATGTAAATGAACGGCATAATCACAATGCATTCCCTCATCTCTCGAAATTAATTCATTAGAAAATGTAAGTCCTGGTAATAACCCTCTTTTCTTTAACCAAAATATAGAACAAAAAGCTCCAGAGAAGAAAATACCTTCAACAGCTGCGAAAGCAATTAACCGTTCTGCAAAAGAATCTGATTCTATCCATTTTAAAGCCCATTCTGCTTTCTTTTTAATTGCCGGAAAAGTTTCTATAGCATTAAATAACTTATCTTTTTCTTGTTCATCCTTGACATAGGTATCAATTAAAAGAGAATAGGTTTCTGAATGAACATTTTCCATCATAATTTGAAATCCATAAAAGAATTTTGCCTCTGAATATTGAACTTCATTTACAAAATTTTCAGCTAAATTTTCATTCACAATTCCGTCAGAAGCTGCAAAAAATGCCAAGATATGTTTGATAAAATAACGTTCGTCCTCTGATAGTTTGTTTTTCCAATCTATAACGTCTTCAGAAAGATCTATTTCTTCTGCTGTCCAGATACAAGCTTGTTGTTTTTTGTACCAATCCCATAAATCGTCGTGTTGAATAGGGAAAATCACAAATCGGTTATCGTTTGGTTCTAAAATTGGCTCTTGTGTGGACATTTTGTGTTAAGGTTTTCTTAATTATTGGAATTTATGCTTGTATCGGGGTTAACAAAGATTGAAAAAAAAGGGATGAATACAAAGCTCTACTTATTCACAAAACCCGCTAAGTTTTTAACAAAATCAAAATCATAGCAAAAAAAAATGATTTCCATATTTTTTTTAATGTGTTGAAAATCAATATTTTATCAATGTTTTTTTTTACAAAGCCCCGTTCTTGTTGACATTCTTAAAACATTGGCTATTAAAAATAATAAATACTTTTTTTTGAATTTTAAAAAAATTTTTGTTTGTGAATATCACAAGAAAGTAACTCTTTAATAAAAACAACTTCTTTTTAGAAATTTTCATCTTTTTTCAGAGGAATTTTATGATTTTTAGCCATAAATTCTTCACATTTCTAATTAATATTAGAAATGAGTTCCATTTATAAAAAATGAATCTTAACCCTTATGCCCTTCAGCTACTTTTTCTAGTTCCAAGTACCAGTTGTTTCCAAACTTCCTAATTAATGCTTCTTTTACAAACTTATATACGGGTACTTTTAATTCTTTCCCTAATGAACATGCATCATTACAAATATCCCACTTATGATAATTGACTGCAGAAAATTCACTGTACTCTTTCACTCTAACCGGATACAAATGACAAGAAATTGGTTTTTTCCAGTTTACAACTCCTTTGTTGTATGCTTCCTCTATTCCACAAAATGCTATTTTATTTTCGTTAAAAATGAGGTACGCACATTCAGAATTGTTAACCAATGGTGTTTCTAATTCTCCTAAATTACTTTTTACAGAGGTTCCTTGTTGTTCTATAGCTTCTATTCCCTCTGGCCTCAAAAAGGGTTTAAGTTTTGGGTAAATTTCTTTTAAAATAGCTGTTTCATCTTTTTCTAATGGGGCTCCTGCTACTCCAGAAACACAACATTCTCCTTTGCATTTAGAAAGATTACATGCAAAATCTTTCTCTATAATGTCTTCCGAAACTATGGTTTTTCCTAATTGAAACATTTGGCAAAAATAACATAAAATATTTTCTATTTTTTACATTTTGATTCGGTTAGTTTTCTACTTTTGCAACTTTAAACAACTACTTATGAATTTTAATTTTAAGGAAATATTTACAGCATTCATGGTCTTATTTGCGGTCATAGATATTGTTGGGAATATTCCAATCATTATAGATTTAAGAAAAAAAGTTGGCCATATTCAGTCAGAAAAAGCGTCACTAATTGCTGGTATTATTATGGTAGTGTTTCTTTTTTTAGGACAAAGTTTACTTGAATTGATTGGAATTGATGTGTATTCATTTGCCGTGGCAGGGTCTTTCATTCTTTTTTTTATCGCCTTAGAAATGATCTTAGGAATTACACTTTATAAAGATGATGATGAATCAGAAAGTATAACAGCTACCGTGTTTCCTCTTGCATTTCCATTAATTGCTGGGCCTGGAAGCCTTACTACGCTCTTATCTTTACGAGCAGAATTCTTTATTGAAAATATTATTATTGCTGTTTTATGTAATGTTGTGGTGATTTATGTTGTTTTAAAAACCTCTCCAAAAATAGAGCGCATTATTGGCGCTAACGGGATTAAAATTATTCGAAAAATATTTGGAGTTATTTTATTAGCCATTGCTGTAAAATTATTTGCTGCTAATATTCAAGCGCTCTTTTAACGATGTTTGACGCATTAATTATTGGGGGTGGCGTAGCTGGGATGCAATGTGCTTTAGTTCTTGGATCAGGGCTTAAAAAGCCCTATGCCTCGAATAAAAAAGTGGGAATAATTATGCATCAAAGAAGTTCTCACCTACAGAATGCTCTTTTTAACAATGTGCTTGGTTTAACTTCAGGAACTCTTGGATCTGATGTATTGACAGCAGGGAAAAAACAATTGACTACAAATTATCCAAATATTACTCAAATTGAACAAGAAAAAGTAATATTAATTACTATTCAAAACAATTGTCACATTGTAAAGACAAACAAAAATGAGTACAAGACTCAAGTCATTATTTTAGCTTTGAATTATGCAAAACCTTTTCTAATAAAAGGTTTAGAAGCGTATCTAGAACCTCACCAAAGAGCAAAAGCATCCAAAGATAGAATTCAATTAAGAAATGAAAATTATTTGGTTACTGAAAGCGTCTATGTTTGCGGAACCTTATCTGGATGCAGAAGCCAATTTGCCATTGCAGCAGGTAGTGGGGCTAGTGTGGCAACTGACATTTTAACCTTATGGAACAACGGAGAACACAGCCAAGTTCATGATAAGATTTAGCTGGTTTTTTGCTCCATCTTTCCTGTGAAATTTAAAATAACGAATGCTAAGCCACATAAAGACTGAATTAAAAAAACAACACGAATCTCATCTTTCTCTACACACTGTAAAATTCCACTAAGTACTAAGAAAACACCATAGATATAAAAAAATACTTTTCGAAATGATGATTTTTAGCCTCAGAAATCTTCATGATTTTCATAGATACAACGTGCAAGATGACTACTACAATAAAAGTTCCTAGTAAAATTAAGAGTCCTTTACCCATGTCTTAAATATAGGAATTATAACTAAAAAAATCAACCCGTCACAAACTACTCCACAGTAACGGATTTGGCTAAGTTTCTCGGTTGATCTACATTCTTATCTAACATAACTGCAATATGGTATGACAGCAACTGAAAAGGGATAGTCGTTAAAAGTGGTGTAAGTGCCTCCTCGGTTTCTGGTATTTCAATCACGTGATCTGCAATTTCTTTTACCGTAACATCTCCTTCGGTAACAATAGCAATAATTTTACCGCTTCTAGATTTTATTTCTTGAATATTACTGACTACTTTTTCGTAGTGCCCTTTTTTCGTAGCAATCACAAATAAAGGCATGTCTTCGTCTATTAAGGCTATAGGGCCATGTTTCATTTCAGCAGCAGGATATCCCTCTGCGTGGATATATGAAATTTCCTTTAATTTTAAGGCGCCTTCTAAGGCAACAGGGAAATTAAACCCTCTTCCAAGATATAGACAGTTTTTAGCATCTTTATAAATACTAGCAATCTCTTTTACTTTATCGTCTATTTCTAGCAATTTTTGAACCTTATTAGGTATCAATTGCATTTTTTGCAAATAAGCGTGAAATTCAGATTTTGATAGCGTTCCTTTTTCCTTTGCAAGCTTTAAAGCTATTAGAGACAATACTGTAATTTGTGTTGTAAATGCTTTTGTTGAAGCCACACCAATCTCTGGTCCAGCATGCGTATATGCACCAGCATGTGTCTCTCTGGCAATTGATGACCCTACTACATTACAAACTCCAAAAACAAATGCTCCTTTAGACTTTGCTAATTTTATAGCAGCCAAAGTATCGGCGGTTTCACCAGACTGAGAAATAGCAATCACAACATCATCGGGAGTAATAATTGGATTTCTATATCTAAACTCAGAGGCATATTCTACCTCTACTGGTATTCTAGCCATTTCTTCAATTAAATACTCTCCTACTAATCCTGCATGCCAAGAGGTACCACAAGCCACAATAATAATTCGTCTAGCATTTAAAAATTTCTCAAGGTTATTATCTACCCCTGCCATTTTTATAATCCCTTGATTGGCCAACATTCTTCCTCTGTAGGTATCTATAATTGCTTTAGGCTGTTCATGAATCTCTTTAATCATGAAATGGTCGTACCCACCTTTTTCTATTTGTTCTAAACTTAATTTAAGTTTTTGAATAGTTGGCTCTACAGACGAATCATCCATTATTTTTCTTACTCGAATATCTCTTCCAAGCTTCACAATAGCCATTTCTTCATCTTCTAAGTACATCACATTTTTAGTAAACTCAATAAAAGGAGAGGCATCTGAAGCAACAAAGAATTCTTCATTATTCTTGCCTACACCAATAGCAATAGGGCTTCCTAATCTTGCTACAATAATTTCATTAGGTTTTTCTTTGTCAAAAACAGCAATTGCATAAGCTCCTGTTACCTGGGTAAGAGCTATTTGTACTGCTTTCCCTAACTTACATTCTTCTTGCTTTTTAACTTCTTCAATTAAATTCACAAGAACTTCAGTATCTGTATCACTCTGAAAAGAGTAACCTCTTGAAGATAATTCTTTTCTTAGGGTATCATAATTTTCAATAATCCCATTGTGAACAATTACTAAATTTCCAGACTGCGAAGTGTGAGGATGAGAATTTACATCATTTGGAACCCCGTGAGTAGCCCATCTTGTATGACCTATACCAATAGTTCCTTCTTTTCTTGTTGGATTATTTTCTATTATTTCTTCTAAAGATGAAACTTTCCCTTTTGTTTTGGATAGATTTACATCAACACCATCATAGATCATAATACCAGCACTATCGTAACCTCTGTATTCTAATCTTTTTAACCCATTAATAATAATAGGGTATGCCTGTTTATTACCTATATATCCTGTTATTCCACACATAAAAATTCTTTTTCAATTAATTTTTTGTTAGTTTTCTTCTGTTTTGACAGTGTATGCTATGGTTAATTTCGCTTTTCTTGAAGCGTCTTGAGTATTGTGATTCAGCAACATGATTGCTTTTGGATTCCAGTTATAATTTCTCACAATGGTATCTGCAGTAGATGCTGGAAGATCAGTTGGGTTGAAGACCCTTACACCTAGTTGAGGCAAATCATTGATATCTCCTGATAGAAGTTCTGATATATAATCAGTTATATTAAACGTATACCTATCTGGTTTATCCTGACTATCTAATTCTAAAGAACCTCCAACTTCATTAACTCCTTCTGTCATATAGTCTAAAACTTGACGTGGCCTCTCTTCACCAGAGCTGGTTAAGCCATCTTTATAAATAAACAATCGATAGGGAGTAGCAGTAGTATCTGGCTCAATAACCTCTTTGTCTACATAAAGAGTAATGCGAGCATCATTAATTAGCCAGTTTTTTGTTCTAAGCTCTTCTAGTTGGTCTGGTAGCCCATTGAGATCATTATCATCCCCTAATATTTTTAATTGAGCCATAGATCCAGCAGTCCCTTGAATTGCTGTATTATTTGGCCCTGAAGATTGCCCTGGCGTTGTTTTATAATGGCTGTTTCTAATGCCTGACAGTAAAAAAGAATCTGTTTTTTTAATAGTGTCATATACCACCGTTCCACCATCTGTTAAAATTGTATTAGTGTAGTATATGTCAATTAACGGCTGTAAACCTGTGCCATTAAGACTTAAAGACATTAACGAACCATCATCTCCCTCTGCTTGTATTTTAATTCCTCTAAAATAATTGTTAAAGGCGTCTTGAGATGTAAAATTTGAAGTTTCATATTGATCAAAAAGGAGCTCTTGAATCAAATCTTCTTTAAGAGGAATATTAATGGAAGGTGTTAAGTTAGGAAACGAAATGGTATCTGTGGTATATACTTCTCCAGTACTTAGCTTTCTTTTTATGAAACTTGCAGTATCTCTTCTGTTAGGCATAAACTGTATGTCTTCAACACTATTTAACTTTTGCGTACCTGCATCATAAATTTGATCAGACGGATAAATATTAGATAGAGCAGGTGAAGATGGGTTTAAATTGCTTAAATAGGTTTCTAATCTATAAACATTGAGTGAAAATGGCACTAGTTGATTTCCAATTATTGAATCTAGTTGATAATCAGAATTTACTACTGCGGTAGTTAACAATGAAGCGTTGTAGGGAATTCTTAACAGAACTGTATCTATGGTAGTAACCACAGTAGTATCTGAACCAAATGTATTGTCTACAAGTGTTAAATCTGAGGGTATAGCGAGTTGGGAGATAATTGATGCTTCTATTTTTTTGTAATTGCTATTATTGTAAACACCTAATAAGTATTGCCCTAGAATTCCCCCAATTTGAAATCCATCTGCTTGAACATTTTCGATGTTTTTACCAGTAACTTCTATTTCAAAAACCGTATCATTCGTTGAAAATTCTCCATTGTTAACAATAGACGTTCCTATGTCAGTAAAATCTTCTTCACATGAAACAATAGACACCAAAAGAAACACTGTAATTACAACGGATATTGTTGCTTTCATATATTTTCTTAACATAACCAACCTAAGTTTACTCTTCTGAAATAAGTTCTTCGTAAAAATTTAAGTAAGATTCAAAAGAATCTTCTTCTTGAAATGATAACGCAGGTATATCATTTTTTATAATTTCCTCATCAATCTCGTCAGGAATTTGTTTGCTTCCTTTAACTATTGCATCAGAATTTGATACTGCGCTTTTTATAATATTTGTATAGTTAGGTTCATTTAAAATGCTAGTCTTTTCATCTGAAATTTTATCAAATTTAATTTTTTCAACAAGTTCGGTATTTAACGATCCTTCAAAATCTTTATCATACACAGAGGTTACTATTTTACTTTCTGAAAACAACGGCTCTTCACTGTAATATTCTTTAATGTATAATGGCAACAATGATGCCATCCATCCGTGAACATGAATAATATCTGGAGCCCAGTTTAATTTTTTCACAGTCTCAACAACTCCTTTGGCAAAGAAAATTGCTCTTTCATCATTGTCTGAAAATAATTGATCATCTTCATCTGAAAAAATAGCTTTCCTTTTAAAGTATTCATCATTATCAATAAAATAAACTTGCATTCTTTCTTTAGGAATTGAAGCTACTTTAATAATTAAAGGCATGTCCATGTCATTAATTATTAAATTCATTCCTGACAAACGAATTACTTCGTGTAATTGATGTCTTCTCTCATTAATAACCCCAAAACGAGGCATAAATATTCTTGTCTGTACACCTTTAGAATGAGCCTTCTTCGCTACATTGAATGCAGTGGATGCTATCTCTGTTTCTGGTAAATAAGGAACAACCTCAGAAGAAACATATAATATTCTCTTATCTTTCATTGAATCTAAGCCTTTATATAAGTTTGCAAAAGTACGAATTTTTATACAAAAGTCGTGTTAAAATGCTAAGTTTGCGGTCATACACGATATTATATTATGAAGGTTTTTAAAACCAAGAAAGAGCTAAAGACATATTTTAAAGGGTATAGTTCTAAAAACTTCACAATAGGTTTTGTTCCAACAATGGGTGCTTTGCACAATGGACACCTATCTTTAGTTAAAGAATCTGTTGACAACAATGAGATTACTGTTGCTAGTATTTTTGTAAACCCTACACAATTTAACAAAAGGGAAGATTTAGAAAATTACCCAAGAACTCTTGAAAGTGATTTAACCTTGCTGCAAAGTGTTTCTTGTGATATTGCCTTTATTCCATCTACTGAAGAAATTTATTCCAATACTGTATCCTCAAACCATTTTGAGTTTGATGGGCTAGAAATTCAAATGGAAGGAAAATTTAGAGAAGGGCACTTTAATGGAGTAGGCACTATTGTGAAAAAACTATTCGAAATTGTGACTCCAACAAATGCTTATTTTGGCGAGAAAGACTTTCAGCAACTACAAATAATTAGAAAAATGGTTCAGAAAAACCATTTGCCCGTATCTGTGGTAGGATGTCCAACTTTTAGAGAAAAAAATGGCTTAGCTATGAGCTCAAGGAACCAGCTCCTTTCTGAAAAAGAAAAAGAAGAAGGAGCGATCATCTATGAGACATTATGTAGGGTAAAAGAACTAATAGACAATAAAGCCATAGAAAAAATAAATTCATGGGTGGGTGAACAGTTTGATAAAAATCCTCTTTTTGAATTGGAGTATTTTGTTATTGCAGATGAAGAAAATCTGACACCTGCTTTAACTATTTCATCTAACAAAAATTATCGTGCTTTTATTGCAGTGCATGCAGATAAGGTTCGTTTAATTGACACTATGGCTCTATAATTCTAATTTCTTTTTAACTTGAATTTAATTCCAGATTTTTAAAAAAGTAGTACTTTTGCCGGATGTTAGTTCAAGTTGTAAAATCAAAAATCCACCGTGTTAAAGTAACAGGTGCTGATTTAAATTATATTGGGAGTATTACCATAGATGAAGATTTAATGGATGCAGCTAATATTATAGAAGGAGAACGTGTGCAAGTTGTTAATAATAATAACGGAGAACGCCTTGAAACTTACGTAATTCCTGGGCCAAGAAAAAGTGGTGAAATTACTTTAAACGGAGCAGCAGCAAGGAGAGTAGCTGTTGGAGATGTTTTAATTTTAATTACTTATGCTTTCATGGATTTTGAAAAAGCTAAAGTATACAAACCTGCACTTGTTTTTCCAGATGAAAATTCTAATCTACTGATCTAATTTTGACCTTAAAAATAAAAAAAACCTTAAAAATAATTATCCCTCTTCTTTTTGGAGGAGGTTTAGTTTGGTATTTATTTACAATTATTCCGCCAAAAACACTTTTAGAATACTTTAAAAATGCAAATTATTGGTGGATTGCACTTGGTTTATGTTTTGGGATTTTAAGTCACTTATCTAGAGCCTACAGATGGAAATTTATGTTGGAGCCTTTGGGTTACAACCCTAGATTCATAAATAGTACTTTGGCAGTTTTGATTGGCTATTTTGTAAATTTGGCCATCCCTAGAGCTGGAGAAGTTTCTAGGGCATCAGTGATGACTAATTATGAAAATATTCCATTTGAAAAAGGATTTGGAACCATTGTTGCAGAGCGTATAGCTGATCTTTTTATGATGTTTTTGATTATAGGAATTACCCTGTTAATTCAGTTTGATTTTATTGTTCAATTGGTAACCAAAAATGTAGATCCTTTAAAAATAGCTATTATTCTAATTTCATGCTTACTTGGAGGGTTTTTCTTTTACAAATATGTTCAAAAATCAACAACAGGTATAGGGCTAAAAATCAAAAGCTTTGTTAAAAGTCTCGTTGAGGGAATTACCAGTATTTTTAGAATGAAAAACAAATGGGCTTTCATTTTTCATACGGTATTTATTTGGGTTATGTATGTGTGTATGTTTTGGGCTACCATTCCTGCAATTGAAGGGCTAGAAGTTCCGTTTGGGGGGATACTGGTGGGTTTTATTGCTGGTGGTTTTAGCATTGCTGCCACGAATGGTGGTATTGGGTTGTACCCATTAGCGGTAGCTGGGGCATTTACCCTATTTGGTGTGCCCGAAGAGCCTTCAACCGCTTTTGGAAGTGTTATGTGGGCCGCACAAACAGCCATGATTATCCTTTTTGGCGGTCTCTCTTTTTTACTGTTGCCAATCTGCAATAAAGCAAAGTAATTTTCTTTTCTTTGTGTAAATATATTTATAATGGCGAAGGCTAAAACTACTTTTTTTTGTCAAAATTGTGGAACCCAGCATGCAAAATGGATGGGCCAATGCAGTGCTTGTAATGAATGGAATACCATTGTTGAAGAAGTGATCCAAAAAGAAGTAGCTAGAGAATGGAAACAATCTAATGCTGCAAAAACAATCTCTAAACCTTTAAAAATTGAAGAAATTCAATTGAATGCAGAGGAAAGAATTCCCACAAAAAACAAAGAACTTGATACTGTTTTAGGTGGTGGTCTAGTAAAGGGCTCTGTCACATTATTAGGAGGTGAGCCAGGAATTGGAAAATCTACACTTATATTACAAATATCACTAGCAATACAAGATAAGGTGTTGTATGTGTCAGGTGAAGAAAGTCAATCACAGATAAAAATGAGGGCAGAAAGAATTCAAAAAAACGCCTCTAATTGTCTTATTTTAACAGAGACCAATACCCAACAAATATTTAAAAATATAGAAAAAGTTCAGCCACAAGTTTTAGTAATTGATTCTATTCAAACACTTCACACAAACGCCATAGACGCATCTCCTGGTAGTATTTCTCAAATTAGAGAAACCACTGCGGAATTAATAAAATTTGCAAAAGAAACAGGCATTCCTGTACTGTTAATTGGTCACATAAATAAGGAGGGGCAAATAGCTGGTCCTAAAATTTTAGAACACATGGTAGATGTTGTGCTACAATTTGAAGGCGATAGAAATCACACTTATCGAATTTTACGATCACAAAAAAATAGATTTGGTTCTACAGCAGAATTAGGTATTTATGAAATGCTCTCAGACGGATTGAGAGAAGTTTCTAATCCTTCTGAAATTTTAATCTCAAAAAAAGATGCAGATTTAAGTGGTACAGCCATCTCTTCTACGCTAGAGGGCATAAGACCCTTAATGATAGAGGTACAAGCTTTAGTTAGCACAGCTGTTTATGGAACTCCTCAAAGAACTACAACTGGCTATAATTTAAAAAGACTTCACATGGTATTGGCCGTTCTTGAAAAAAGAGCTGGCTTTAAGCTTGCTGCTAAAGATGTCTTTTTAAACATTACTGGAGGTATTAGTATAGACGATCCTGCTATTGATTTAGCGGTTGTCGCTTCCATTTTGTCTTCTAACCAAGATATTGCTATTTCTCCAAATGTTTGCTTTGCTGCCGAAATAGGCTTGGCAGGAGAAATAAGACCTGTTTCAAAAATAGATCAACGGATATTAGAAGCTAAAAAATTGGGGTATAAAACATTTGTTGCTTCTAAATACAATAAAATTACACTTAAAGAGAGTGACATAAAACTTATTCTTGTAGGAAAAATAGAAGAAGTATTTGCTACCCTATTTGCATAAAAAAACCAAGCAAATATGCTTGGTTTTTGATAAAAGATTATTTTTTATATAGATCTCTTTTACTTTTTGTTGGCAGTTTTAATATACTTTTCAAGCGCCATTGTCATAGAAGGTGTTTCTAAAGATGGTGCTGTGATGTTACATTTTAAACCAGCTTCCGTAGCTGCTTTAACCGTAGAATTTCCAAAAACTGCGATTCGAGTATTATTTTGCTTAAATTCTGGGAAATTTCTAAATAAAGAATCTATTCCTGAAGGACTAAAAAAGACTAGAATATCGTAAAAAACATTTTCTAAATCAGATAAATCACTTACAACAGTTTTATACAAAATTGCTCTTTTCCAGTTAACTCCTAAGGCATCTAATTCGGAAGGAATTAATGGCTTTAACTTATCTGACGAAGGCAATAAAAATTTCTCTTCTTTGTGCTTTTTAATTAACTTACTTAATTCTGGAAAGGTTCTTTTTCCAACATATATTTTTCGTTTTCTATACACTACATATTTCTGCAAATAATAGGCAACTGCCTCAGATTGACAAAAATACTTCATCGCATCTGGCACTTTGAATCGCATTTCTTCTGCAATTCTGAAAAAATGATCTACTGCGTTTCTGCTAGTAAGAACTATGGCAGTAAAGTTTGATAAATCTATTTTTTGAGCTCTAACCTCTTTAGTGGTAACTCCTTCAACATGAATGAAAGGTCTAAAATCAATTTTGACTTTCTGTTTATCAGACAAATCAGAATATGGTGAGGTTTCTGTTTTTGGTGCTGGTTGAGAGACCAGAATTGTTTTCACTTTCATTATCTTCTTCTTTTTATTTAAAAAATCCATCTAAACAAAACGATTAGCGGTGCTAATTCGAAGGCGCAAAGGTACAAAATAAAATAAAACAACTCTTTAATAATCAGGTTTTTGTTTATCATCAAAATCATGAAGAATCTTACAAGAAAAAGAAGCCCTACACCAGTAATTAAAAGATATTTACTCTGAAGTGAGTAAAAATAAATGATGTTTAAAAATAGAAGACCTATGGAAATTGAATACAAAAAGCCTCTTTTAGAGATTAAAAATAAAGATATTCTCTGTTTTAATTCAAATAACAAAATCAATAACGATATACTTACAAACCTCACAATCATATACAACAAAACATAGTTAAACACATGTATGTAATCTTGCAATAAAAAAACAGTTCTTTGACTATATATGTTTGTACAGAAATAACCTGTAATGGTAATCATTAAAAAAAAGAAAAAAGAAAACCCTAAGTGAAAGAAAGAAAAAAGAGAGGGATTATCTTCTGCTTCTATTTCTATAAATCCCTTATTAAAAATAGAAGCGGCATACCCTTTTAATTTTGTAGCTTCAAATAGCTTGAGAAAAAAGAGTACTGCCAACGATACTAGAAAAATTATTGTGATCCAATTATTTGACAAAATATCTCTTTGTAACGCCTCCATTACTTAATTGTTGGATTTAAAATTATCACAAAATTAGTAATAAAAAAATGTATATTTGCCCATATTCTTTCACATTTTATGTCCGACACTTTAGTTATTATTCCAACATATAACGAAAAAGAAAACATTGAAGCCATTATAAAAACTGTTTTTGAGCAGTATAAAAAGTTTCATATATTGGTTGTTGATGATAATTCTCCAGATGGAACTGCTGCCATTGTTGATGATTTAATTCTGCGTTATTCTGACTGTCTTTTTATTGAAAAAAGAGAGGGGAAAAACGGCTTAGGAACTGCTTATATTCACGGCTTTAAGTGGGCTATTGAAAAAAAATATGATTATATCATAGAAATGGATGCTGATTTTTCTCACAACCCAGCAGACTTAGTAAGGCTCTACAATGCCTGTGAAAGTGAAGGAGCAGACGTTTCTATAGGCTCTCGATATTCTAAAGGAGTAAATGTTGTGAATTGGCCCATGAAAAGAGTATTGCTATCATATTTTGCATCAAAATATGTTCGTTTTATTACAAGAATCCCTATACATGATACTACAGCTGGCTTTGTTTGTTATAAGAGGCGTGTATTGGAAACTATTAACTTAAACAATATTCGTTTTATAGGATATGCTTTTCAAATTGAAATGAAATTTAAAGCATGGAAACACAACTTTAATATTAAAGAAGTGTCTGTTATATTTACCGATAGAACAGAAGGAACCTCAAAAATGAATGAAGGCATCATATATGAAGCGCTTTTTGGCGTTCTAAAAATGAGATTTAAAGGCTTGCGATGAATTCTTACCTGATAAAAAATGCTACTATTGTAAATGAAGGGTCTTCATTTGTTGGTGATCTTCTTGTAGAAAATGGCATGATTAAAAAAATTGGCTCCTCTATAACAACAAATTCTATGACTGTTATTGATGCTTCCGGAAAGTATCTTATTCCAGGGTTAATAGATGATCAGGTTCATTTTAGAGAACCAGGATTAACACATAAAGCAACTATTGATTCAGAAAGCAGAGCTGCTGTTGCTGGTGGTATTACCACCTTCATAGAAATGCCAAATACAGTTCCTCAGGCAACCAATCAACAATTATTACAAGATAAATTTAATATCGCTGAAAAAACATCCTTTGCCAATTATTCTTTTATGTTTGGAGGCACTAATGATAACTTAGAGGAACTTTTAAAAACAGACCCCAAAACTGTTGCAGGAATTAAATTATTTTTAGGCTCTTCTACAGGAAATATGTTGGTGGATAATTTAGAGGTCTTGGAGAAGATTTTCTCCTCTACCAAACTAATTATTTCTGTACATTGTGAAGATGAAGAAACCATCAAAAAAAATACCGCTGAACATAAAGCGCAATATGGCGAACACATCCCTATCGAGTTACACCCTGTAATAAGGAGTGAAGAAGCCTGTTATTTATCATCTTCAAGAGCCATTGAATTGGCAAAAAAAACAGGGGCTAGATTGCATGTGTTTCATGTGTCTACTGCAAAAGAAACAACACTATTTAGAAATGACATCCCTTTAGAGGAAAAACAAATTACGTCAGAAGTATGTGTTCATCATTTGTGGTTTTCAGATCAAGATTACAAAGAAAAAGGAACACATATAAAATGGAATCCTGCGGTTAAAACAGCAGCAGACAGGCAAGGATTATGGAAAGCATTGTTAGATGACCGGCTAGATATTATTGCCACAGATCATGCTCCTCATACCCTTGAAGAAAAATCTAACTCTTATTTAAAAGCACCAAGTGGTGGTCCACTGGTTCAACACGCTTTACTGGCTTTATTAGAAAAGGTCTCTGAGAAAGTAATCTCAATAGAAAAGCTAGTCGAAAAAGCATGTCATAACCCGGCAATCATTTTTCAAATTGAAAATAGAGGTTTTATAAGAGAGGGATATTACGCAGATTTAGTTTTAATAGATTTAAAGGCACCTCAAACAGTCTGTAAAGAAAATATCTTGTACAAATGTGGATGGTCTCCATTTGAAGGAACCACCTTCTCTTCAAGTGTAACCCATACATTTGTTAATGGAGTTTTAATATATCATGAAGGAGTTTTTAACAACGAGGTTAAAGGAAAACGAATAACATTTAACAGATGATAAAAAAGCCAATTATTGCCCTTATTTTGTTCTCTTTACTCACCTCTTGTTCAAGTAATACAATTTTTGAAGAGCCTAAAGATCTTATCCCTAAAGATTCTATGGTTTTACTGTTAAAAGATTTAGTTTTAGCTACTACAGCTAAGGGCTTCAGAAACTTTAAACAAATAAATAGATTTAATTATGTTCATCTTGTTTATGAGAAGTATAAAATAGATAGCCTTCGCTTTAAGCAAAGTAATTTTTATTATATCTCTAAAGTTGATGTATACGAGCCAATGTTAAACGAGGTGATTTCACTCTTAGAAGATGAAGAGTCTAAGTTTAAAAAAATAAAGCGTGTTAAAGATTCTATTAAAAATGATTCTATTGAACAGATAAAATTTAAAAATCCCAATAAACTTAAAAAAAGAGATAAGGTTGACTTTTTAAAAAGAAAAAAAATATCTACTAAAAGTGTGTTGAAAAAAAAGCTCCCTCAATAATTTAAACTAAAAAATCATTTTTTACCTGATGAATCACAGCATCAATATTCTCAAAAGTAACCTTTAATTGTTTTTTACATTTTTCTGAAGAATAATACGTTTTTCTAAACAATGTTTTAGCGGTATACTTACTCATCCTAATTTTTCTTGATGTTGTTTTTGACACCAACCACTCCCAGCGCCACAATAGACTAGCTTGCCAGGGCTGAACACATCTTGTTGGTTTTTTCTTTCCGAAAGCCTCAGCTATAGAAAATAGCACTTCTTTAAAACTTTTATTTTCAGATACCAGAATAAATCGTTCGTTTTTACAATTGCTTTGCATTAACTGAACCATCGCGTTAATAACATCTTTTACTCCAACAAAACCGGTTACCCCTTCAGAATAAAATTGAAATCCTTTATGAATTTGCGAGAACATTTTTCCTGAACCTGAATCCCAAAAACCACTACCTAGAATAACCCCTGGATTTACAATAACAACATCAACTCCTTCTTGACTAGCTCGCCATACTTCTGTTTCTGCACCATATTTGGTAATGGCATAGCCATTGTTTTTTTGATTACCACCCCAATTATTTTCTTCGTTAGCAAACTCTTTTTTAGGATCATCTCCAATCGTTGCTATAGAACTTACAAAACACAATTTTTCTACTTTGGCATCTATCGCTAAATTGGCAATAATTGCGGTGCCATGAATGTTTACCTTTCTCATGGTTCTATAGTCTGCAGGATCAAATGAAATGACAGCTGCACAATGGTAGACTTTTTTTACATCTTTAAAAGCGGGTATCATAGACGGTACATCTGTAATGTTTGCCTGTACCCATTCTATGTTGTTAAATAAGTCTTTAGCAATATTGGTGTAATATGAAAATACTTTTTTAGTTTTTTCAATACTCTCTAAGGTTCTATAAATAGCTCTTATAGGTTCATTTTCTTGTGCTAAACGAACTAACAAATGTGAACCAACCAACCCTGTGCCTCCTGTAACTAAAATCATAGCACGAATTTAGTTTATTTACCTCAGAAATGTATCTTTGCTTTTTATAAAGAAAGAAGATGACAAA
>Ga0209094_1000122_pt1 | contig 66693 bp, 63 predicted proteins | sample COGITO_mtgs_1004_2_FD_184790 | JGI IMG/M metagenome (GOLD analysis project Ga0209094, IMG submission 184790) | Pelagic marine microbial communities from North Sea - COGITO_mtgs_100430 (SPAdes) (version 2) | ecosystem: Environmental > Aquatic > Marine > Epipelagic ... | reverse complement strand
CGGGGCGACGGCCGACCTCGCTGCGCTCGGCGGGCGCCGCCCGCGCAAGCGCGGCCCCACCAGTCCCACGAGTCACATGCGCTCGCCCATTGGGCAAGAACGACATGAAAACCGGCCGACTAAGCGCGCGGGCGCCCCACTAGCCACGAGGAGCGGCCCCACTAGCCACGAGGAGCGGCCCCACTAGCCACGAGGTGCGGCCCCACCAGCCACGAGGAGCGCCCACGTGCGGGCCCAGGCGTCAGCCGTCACGCCTCACGCGTCGGCGGGTGCCCGCCGCGCCCACGCCTCGCGGAACGAGATCCGGTTGCCCGTGCGCAGGAGGTTGTTCTCGTAGACCCGCGCGCCCAACCGCACGAACAGCACGGCGGCCATCAGCGTCGCCAGGATCGCGACGGCCAGCTGCCAGGCCGGGACGTCGCCCTCGGCCAGTCGAGCCGGCATCAGCATCGTCGAGACGACCGGCAGCATCGACACGACGGTCCGCACGCCCTCGCCGGCGGTGACCGCGATCAGGTACGGCGCGAACAGGATGATCTGGAGTGGAGCCGTCGCACCGCCCAGGTCCTGCTGGCGTGAGGCGAGAGCGCCCGCGACCGACCACAGGCTCGCCAAGGCCACGAAGCCGAGCACGAAGAACACGACGTACCAGCCGATCGCGGGCCCGATGACCCCGAGCGCGTCGAGGTTGCCGGTGGCAACGAGGCCGATCACCCCTGCGAGCGCCAGCACGACGGTCTGGCCGATGGCCAGGACGCTGGCGCCGGCGATCTTGCCCCACAGCAGGGCCCGGATCGGGACCGAGGCCGCCAAGATCTCGACCACCCGGCTCTCCTTCTCCTGCGTCACGCTGCCGGCGATCGTGAGGCCGAAGGTCAGCGCGGTGACGTAGAAGAGCAGCACGAAGATGAACGACGCGGCCTGACGCAGGCCCGCGTCGTCGGCGTCGGCGTCGAGCAGCCGCTGCCCGACCTCGGCGCCGCTCACGAGGGCGGCGAGATCGACGTCCTGCTCGGCCGCGTTCGCGGTGGTGACCAGGTGCGAGACGGCTGCGCTGACGGACTGGGTGATGGTCGCACTCACTGAGTCGTCGCCGACGAGCTCGTAGCCCTCGCCGGAGGCGGCGGGCAGCAGGGCCGCGTCCACGTCGCCGGCCAGGACGGCGTCCTCGGCCGCGTCCACGTCGTCGTACGTCGTGGAGTCCAGCACGACGTTGCCGTCGCGTGCCTGCGCGATCGTCGATGCCTCGTCGACGGCGGTGGCCGAGATCTCGTCGACGACTCCCACGGTGCTGGTCTGCTCGCGGTCGCCGAGGAACGTGTAGAGCACGACCATGCCGATCAGGCCCACCAGCAGCAGGCCGGACTGGATCAGGAACGCCTTGCTGCGGACCTGCGTGCTGACCTCGCGCTCCGCGACGACGCGCCACATGCCGCGGCCGGCAGCAGGTCCGGTGGTGGACTGGGTGCTCATCGGGTGACCTCCCGGAAGATCTCGGACAGGGGTCGGCGGACGCGGGCGACCTCGAGGACCGGTCCCCGCTCGACGACGGCGCGGGTCAGGCCGGCGGCCTCGAGGCCGTCGAGGGTGAGCAGCGCGGTGGCGCCGTCCACGTCGTCGACCCGGACTCCGCGCAGGTCGCGCAGCCAGGCGGCGTCCTGGCCGTCGAGCACGACGCGGTAGCGCTCCTCGCGCTCGCTGCGGAGCTCGTCGACCGAGCCGGCCGCGACCACGTGGCCTTCGGAGAGGATGACGAGGTCGTCGCAGAGACGTTCGACGAGCTCGAGCTGGTGGCTGGAGAAGAGCACGGGCACGTCGGCGGCCTCGCGCTGCAGCAGCTCCACCATGGCGTCGACGGCGAGCGGGTCCAGGCCGCTGAACGGCTCGTCCAGGATGAGGGCGGTCGGGCGGTGGATCAGCGCGGCCGCGATCTGAACGCGCTGCTGGTTGCCGAGCGAGAGGTTGTCCAGCAGGTCGTCGCGTCGCTCGTCGAGCCCGAAGAAGCCCAGCAGCTCGTCGGCACGGGACAGGGCGTCCTTGCGGGAGAAGCCGTGCAGCCGGGCGAAGTAGCTGAGCTGCTCGGCCAGCTTCATCCGAGGATAGAGCCCGCGCTCCTCGGGCATGTAGCCGAAACCGCGCCGGTCCTCGGCACCGATCGGCGACCCGTTCCAGGTCACCGACCCCGAGGACGGCGCGAGGACCCCCATCAGCATGCGCATCGTGGTGGTCTTGCCGGCGCCGTTGGCGCCGACGAAGCCGGTCATCCGACCCGGGCGGACGTGGAAGGACACCTCGTCGACGGCGGTGAGACCGCCGAAGACCCGCGAGAGTGATTGCGCCTGCAGCATGACCGCGACGCTACCCAGCCGCCGTGCGACTCAATCGGCCGGTGCGACCGTGGGCCGGGGAGCGGGTGGGACTACTGGGCCAGCCCGTAGAGCCGGTCGCCCGCATCGCCCAGGCCCGGCACGATGTAGCCCTTGTCGTTGAGCCGCTCGTCCATCGCCGCGGTCACCACGGTCACCGGCACGTCGATGCCCTCGAGGCCGCGCTCGAGGTTGGCGCAGCCCTCGGGCGCCGAGAGCAGGGTGATGCAGGTGATGTCGTCGGCCCCCCGGTCGACCAGGAACCGGATCGCGGCGGCGAGGGTCCCGCCGGTCGCGAGCATCGGGTCGAGCACGTAGCACTGGCGCCCGGAGAGGTCGTCGGGCAGGCGCTCGGCGTACGTCGAGGCCTCGAGGGTCTCCTCGTTGCGGACCATCCCGAGGAAGCCGACCTCAGCGGTCGGCAGCAGCCGCATCATCCCGTCGAGCATCCCCAGGCCGGCCCGCAGGATGGGGACGACGAGGGGCTTGGGGGTGGCCAGCTTGGTCCCGGTGGTGGGGGCGACGGGCGTCACGATCTCGTCCGGCACGACGCGCACGTCGCGCGTCGCCTCGTAGGCGAGCAGCGTGACGAGCTCGTCCGCCAGGCGCCGGAACGTCGGGGAGTCGGTGCGCTCGTCACGCAGCACGGTGAGCTTGTGAGCCAGGAGCGGGTGGTCGACCACGTGCGTGCGCATGGACGAAACCCTAGTAGTCATGCGCCCGGTCGCCGAGAGCAGCGCACGAGAAAGGGCTTGGCGGTGACCCGGTGGCGTGCGACTCTTGACGCATGGCCGAGCAGATCGACGCCGTCGACTTCGCGCTGGCTGCCTACCGGGACGACGACGGGTGGCAGGTCCAGGAGCTCGGTCACGACCTCGTGGTGGACGTGGAGACGATCGTCCACGCCCTGCGTCGCTTCCCCGGCGACGGTGGAGCGGTCGGGCTGGTGGCCGTCGACGAGGACTTCTTCCTCATCGTCCGGGTGACCGGATCGGTGACCCGGGTGCTGCTCTCCGACATCACCGCCGCCGACGAGTGGGAGCTGGCGAGCTCGGTCGTCGAGCACCTCGGCCTGCCGTTCCCCGAGGACGACGACGACCAGGACCCGGCCGGCGACCTCGACCTGCTCAGCGACCTCGGCGTCCAGGCGATCGACCTCGCCGAGATGCTCGACGAGGACGAGGACCTCTACCCCGACGAGATGCTCTCCGACGTCGCGCGCCAGCTCGGGTTCGGCGAGCTCTTCGACGACGCGGTCGGCCTCACCTCCGCGTGACGGTCCAGCAACGCTGGTCGGGGCCGATGCGCTTCGCCCTCGACGAGGCGCGGGGTGCCCTGACCACCGGCGACGTCCCCATCGGTGCCGTCGTCCTCGACCCGGCCGGTGCCGTGGTCGGTCGTGGCCGCAACGTGCGCGAGGCGCAGGCCGATCCGACCGGTCACGCCGAGGTCGTCGCCCTGCGTGCAGCGGCCCACGAGCGCGGCGAGTGGCGTCTGGAGGGCTGCACCCTGGTGGTGACCCTCGAGCCGTGCACGATGTGCGCGGGAGCCGCCGTCCTGGCCCGGGTCGAGCGGGTGGTCTTCGCCGCGCATGACGAGAAGGCAGGCGCCGTCGGCTCGCTGTGGGACGTCGTCCGCGACCGTCGCCTCAACCACCGGCCGGAGGTCATCGCCGGCGTCCTGGCCGAGGAGGCGGTCGCGCTGCTGGCGACATTCTTTGCCGAGCAGCGCTCCCGCGGAGCCTGATCGGCTGTCAGGGTGGGCCGATGATCTTCAAGCGGTCCAAGCAGCCCAGTGTCCTGCAACAGGCCGGGGAGGCGTTGGGGCTGTCCTCGGAGCCGGGCACGGACGGCGGCATCCAGGGCGAGGTCGACGGCGTACCCGTGGTCGTGACGCGCCCCATCGTCCAGACCACCACGGGTGCGGGCGGGCTGTGGGTCCTCGCCGGCCCGACGGCACACAACTGGATCGCCAACATCGTCCCGGACGTGGACACCCGGCCGGTCGAGCGCGTCGACACCCCGGAGTACGCCGGGGACGCGGCCTCTTGGCTGGGTGTGGACGTGACGACCAAGAAGGCGAGTGGAGACCTGTCGGCGGACGACGTCGTGGGGATCGTGCGTGAGGTCGCGACACGCTGGGCCGCGCTGCGCTGACGGTCGCGCGGTCCGGCCTGATTTCGGCCCGACCGCACCCTCCGGTAACCTTCCCGGCGGTGGCGTGTCCGAGAGGCCGAAGGTGCATCACTCGAAATGATGTGTGGGGTCAAACCCACCGTGGGTTCAAATCCCACCGCCACCGCCAGCCCCGAGACGTCGTGAGACGTCCACAGCCCGGACCCACGGACGTGGGTCCGGGCTTGCTGGTGTGGTGAGCAGCTATCCCCGAGCGCTCGACAGCAGCACGCAGAAGCGCGGCCCGCCCTCCTCGGAGGTCTCCAGCCACGCCCGGCCGCCGTGCAGCTCGGCGATGCGCCGACAGATCGCGAGTCCCACGCCGCTGCCGACGGTGCGGTCGTCGGCCGCGCCCCGCTCGAACATCTCGAAGAGTCGGTCGGTGTCGGTGAGCGCATCGCCGTTGTCGGCGATCCGGATCACCGGCCAGCCGGTCTCCTCGTCGATGACGCTGTCGACGACGACGGCCGGGTTGCGGTCGGCAGGCACGTACTTGATCGCGTTGCCGATGAAGTTCGACAGCATCGTGCGCAGGAGCGCCTCGTCCCCTGGGATGCAGGGGAGCGGGTCGACGTGGACGTCCGCTGGCCGGTCCGATGCGACGACGTGCTCGGCGCCGACACGTTCGGCGAGGGTGGTGAGGTCGACGGGGTCGTGGCTCAGCGCCCCCCGGCCGATCTGGGCGAAGGCGAGGATGTCGTCGATCAGTCGCGACCCCCGGTCGGCGGCGCCCTCGATACGAGCGACGAACTCCTCCTCCCGCTGGCCCTCCAGGGTGCCGCGCAGCATGCTGGCGAATCCCTTGACCACGGTGAGCGGGGTGCGCAGATCGTGCGCCATCGCGGCCGAGAAGTCGGCGAGGTCGTCGTTGGCGCGACGCAGCTCGACCTCGACCTGCTTGCGCGCGGTGATGTCGTTGAGGAACACGTGGAACGTCAGGCCGCCCTGCTCGTCCGGCACGGACCAGAGGATCACGTCCAGCGTCAGCTGGCGGCCGTCGTGCGCGACTGCGGTCGCCTCGTAGCGCTGGTCGGGAGGAGGGGGGCCGTCTCCCTCGAGATAGGCGCGCAGGGCCGAGCGTCCCGAGCTCTCGACGGGCGAGGAGCGGGAGACCAGCGCATCGACCCGCTCTCCGAGCATCTCATCGGCGTCACGTCCGAAGAGCGCGCACGTGGCGGCGTTGAGGTCCGAGACCCGTCCCTCCAGGTCGAAGGCGATGTAGCCGGCCGCCGAGGCCGTGAGGATCGCTCGGGTCCGCTGCTCGGCGGCCTGCTGGGCACGCAGGGCGTCGCGGGCGATCGCGAAGGCGCTCTCGGCGCCGGCGCGACGCAGGTCGATGCTGCGCAGCCGGGAGGCCTGGATCCAGACGAGGCTCGCCCCGATGACGCCGACCAGGCTGGCCGCCACAGCGATGAGGCCGGAGGTCTCGTCGGCGACATCGGCGGGCTGCACGTGCACGACGGCGACCCCGGCGACGATCGGGACCAGGAGCGAGACCGGGAGGAAACGACGCACGATGATGCCGCCGGCCGTGTTGCCGCTCAGCAGGGAGGCGTAGCCCTCGTCGGCGTGACGCAGCACCACACCGACGGCACCGATGAGCAGGCCGAGGGAGGTGCTGATGGAGATGCTGCGGAAGGGTCCGATCTCGTAGAGAGAGTCCGCGCCGTACAGGTAGCCCACCAGGGTCATGCCGGCCACGACACCGCAGACCGTGGCGCACAGCTGGCTGGCCCAGTAGCGGTAGCGGTGACCCAGGTACAGCGCCGACGACAGCAGCAGCAGTCCGCAGGCGGTGGCCACCGACATCCGCCCCGGCGGGTCGCCGCCAACCCGGCCGGGGTCCAGGCCGAACCAGTTGTCGAGATCGTAGGTGGTCTCGAAGGTGTACTGGGCGAGGCTGACCAGGGCCAGTGCGGCCACACCCGCTGCGAGGGTCAGGGCGACCAATCGGGCCTGCGGACGCCGGGACCGCTTGGCCAGGAGCGCGATGCCGAGCGCGGCCACGCAGGTGGCCGTCGAGAGCTTCATGCTCGCCAACCCGCTGGAGACCCGGGTCAGGTCGTAGGCCCCGGTGAACCAACCCAGGGCCGTGACCGCACCGATCGCGATCATCGCGAGCCCCGAGCCCAAGGAGACGAGGGACAGGCGACGAACGAGCTCGACCTGCGGGAGGCTGGCCACGGTCCTGGCCTGGATGGAGTCGACGAGTGCGGAGACGTCCTCGGGATCGCTCAGCCGGGTGGAGGCCCCCACCACTCACCTCCCGACGTGTGACGACCGCGCCGAGCTGCCGGCGGGTCCCGCGACCACCATCCTGCCAGGTCGCGGCCGCAGGCGAGGGATCACATGGTGACGCGGCACACGGCCAGCAGCGTTCCGGCCTCGTCGCCGGAGTAGATCGCCCAGCCCTCGTCGAAGGAGACGTGCTTGACCTCGTTGTCCTGGAGGACCAGGGAGGAGCCGGGGATGACGTCGGCGCCGAATCCGGTGGGTGAGCAGTCGTGACGGTCGATCAGCTTCTCCAGGCGCGCCTCGCCGGCGGGCGGGTCGGTGACGTCCTGGGCAGCGGTCATGCCCTCGGTCGTGGTGCCCGCGGCGCTCACGGCGAGGAACGCGAAGGTCGCGACGACGGCGCACTTCACGGCGGTCACGGCCGGTACGGCGTGCTCGCGGCGTAGCCGGACGCGGCTGGGAGCGTGCTTCATGGCGGTCTCCAGGCGGGTCGGTGGGGGTCGATCGGGGCGTCGGACAACTACGGGGTGCGCGGGAATCGGCGAGTGGCGGCCGGACCGGACAGGTGAGGCACCGAGACGACTGATCAACGATCCGCGCCCGACGGGGTCACGGGTCGGTGCGGAAAATCGCGCGACCCGAGGTGGTGGGAGGATGCGGGCATGACCTGGTTCGCCACGCCCGACGACGCCTCCGACCGGTTGCACGAGGCCGGCTACCTCGCGGACGCCACGACCGCGACCACGTCGTACCTCGCCGGCGCCCTGGAGAAGCCCCTGCTCATCGAGGGGCCGGCCGGTGTCGGGAAGACCGAGCTCGCCAAGGCCGTGGCGCGCGCCACGGGAGCCGACCTGGTCCGACTGCAGTGCTATGAGGGGCTTGACGAGGCGCGCGCGCTCTACGAGTGGAACTACAAGAAGCAGCTGCTGCGCATCCAGGCCACCAGCAGCGCCGACGACCAGGACTGGGCCGCCACCCACGACGACATCTTCGCCGAGGAGTTCCTGCTCACCCGGCCGCTGCTGACCGCGATCCGGCGCGAGACGCCGACCGTGTTGCTGATCGACGAGGTCGACAAGACCGACGTCGAGGTCGAGGGGCTGCTGCTCGAGGTGCTCAGTGACTTCCAGGTCACCATCCCCGAGCTCGGCACGATCGAGGCGACCCGGCGGCCCTACGTCGTGCTGACGTCCAACGCGAGCCGCGAGCTCTCCGAGGCCGTCAAGCGCCGGTGCCTCTACCTCCACCTCGACTACCCCGACGCAGAGCGCGAGCGGGAGATCGTGGCCTCCCAGGTGCCCGACCTCGACGACCGGGTGACCGGTCAGCTGGTCGCCACCATCGCCCGGCTGCGCGAGCTCGAGCTCAAGAAGGCGCCCTCGATCGCGGAGTCCGTCGACTGGGCGCGCACCCTCGTGGCGCTGGAGATCGGCGACCTCGACGACAAGGCCATCACCGACACCCTCGGCGTCATCCTCAAGCACTCCTCCGACCAGGCGCGAGCGGTCACAGAGCTCCGGCTGGGTCGATGACCGACGCTGCGGTGGCTCGCAGCGGGCTGCTCGACCGGCACATCGCCTTCCTCGAGGCGTTGCGGGGCGCCGGACTCTGGGTCTCCCTGGCCGAGGACCTCGATGCCGTGGCCGCGCTGACCTCGGTGGAGTGGACCGACCGCAGCATCGTGCACGACGTGTACGCCGCCACCCTGGTCAAGCGGCAGGCGCAGCGCCCGACGTTCGATGCCCTCTTCGACCTCTACTTCCCGCGCCTGGTCGGTGGGGGCGTCGCCGAGGCGCAGCGGGCGGAGGCCGAGGAGTCGGGCGGTGACGGATCGCCGGTCCGCGACAACGCTGCGGCGCTGGAGGCCTTCCGCGAAGCCCTGGCCGAGGCCCTCGAGCAGGGCGAGGAGCAGCGGCTGCAGGAGCTGGCCGCGGAGATGGTCGGTCGCTTCGGGGCGATGCCGGGGCGAGGGCCCGGCTTGTCGTCGTGGTCGGCGTACACCGCCCTGCAGCGCGTCGCTCCCAGCCAGCTGATCGAGCGGATCGTCGCTGCCCTGCTCGGCGCAGGCCTCACCGAGGAGGAGGCCGAGCGCTCCGCCGGACGCCGGATCGGTGCGTTCACCGCCACCGTCGAGGCCGACGCCCGGCGCCGGATCGCGGAGGAGAAAGGCGCCGAGCACGTCGCCAACGTCGCGCTGCGTCCGAGCATCGACCGGATCGACTTCACCTCGGCGCGCAAGGCGGACCTGGAGGAGATGCGCCGAGAGATCTACCCTCTCGCCCGGCGCCTGGCGACGCGGCTGACCAAGGAGCACCACGCCAAGCGCCGCGGACCGTTGGACTTCCGCCACACGGTCCGGGCCTCGATGTCGACCGGGGGCGTCCCGATCGCCACCCACCACCGACCCAAGCGACCGCACCGCACGGAGCTGGTGGTGCTCTGCGACGTCAGCGGGTCGGTCGCCAACTTCGCGCAGTTCACCCTGCTGCTGGTCTTCGCAATGCGCGAGTCCTTCCAGAAGGTGCGGGCCTTCACGTTCATCGACCACGTCCACGAGGTCACCCACCACTTCAAGCCCGGTGCCGACGTGGTCGACGTGATGTCCGACCTCGCCGCGAGCACGTCCCACGCTGCCCTGTGGGGGCGCACCAACTACGGGCGGGCGCTGACCAAGTTCGCAGACGAGCACTCCGACGCCATCGGCTCCAAGACCTCCCTGCTCATCCTCGGCGACGCGCGCTCCAACTACTCCGACCTCGCCTCCGGCGTCCTGCGGGAGATGGCCGGCACCGTGCGCCACGCCTGGTGGCTCAACCCCGAGCACCGGCGACACTGGGGCACCGGCGACTCCGCGGCGCCGGTGTACGGCGACATCGTCGACATGGTCGAGTGCCGCAACCTGACCCAGCTCGCGGAGTTCGTCCACGACCTCGCGCTCTGAGCACGGACCCGGGCTGGGGACGGCCCCGGCGGTGGCCTCGTCCCGCGACTCAGCGCCGCAGGAACCCGAGCTCGCGCATCCGCTCCAGCTCGGCGACCAGCTCGGGGTGAGTGGCTGCGTCGGCGACACGTCCCGCGCGGACGACGCTGCCCGGAGCGGCGTCGGGATCGCCGTCGTAGAGGACCGTGACCCGGTTGTCCGATCCCGCGGTGAACAACGACCCGAGCAGGGCCACCGGGTCGGAGCGGTCCTCCAGCGACAGGACCCGGGTGGACTCGGGGATGCGGGGGACGTGCGCCGAGGGTGCCCCGGAGGTGACGACCTGATCGATCGTGAAGCGGGACACGGATCCTGACCCTGGCCCCGAGACGGGACCGGCCGCGGCCGCCTCGGCCGCCGTCACGCCGCCCTGGCCGGCCCCGACCAGCATCACCCGGACGTCGTCGCCCTCGACCGCCTCCCCGATGCAGCGCAGCACGAAGGCCGCGTAGTCGGAGGCGTCGCCGGTGACGAGCCGTTGCACGGTGTCGTCGATGGAGGAGCCGCCGAGGAACACCACGTAGCGGGCGTCCGCGACACGCCGTACGACGACCGGTGCGGTGGTTGCCTCGAGCTCACTCAGCAGCGAGGTCAGGTCACGCGGCGCGGTGCCGTCCGTCCGGTCCGGGTCACTCGTGGACAGCGCCTGGTCGCCGTCGCCGGCCACCACGCCGACGGCGACGTCGCGCAGCGCAGCCTCGGCACCCACGCCGAACGGCTCGACCCCGATGGCGCGCAGCCCGCCGGCCGCTGTCCGACGCGCCGGGTCGCCGGCCAGCACGCCGGCGGTGAGCAGCGAACGCATCTGCAGGCCGTCGAGCAGACCGCCGCCACCGCTCGTGACGTGCTCCATCAGCTCGGGGTTGGACTCGGCGAGCTCCGAGAGGTACGCCGCGACCCCGTCGCGGTCCAGCGCATCGGTCTCGATGAGCCCTGCCGAGACGATGGCGCCGCCGAGGGCGACCTCGGGGGCGAGGTAGCCGATGGCCCGCCCGGCGATGGAGCCGAGGGTCTCGAACGCGGCCTGCTGGAGCTCGTCGATCCATCGGTAGGTCAGCACGGTGGCGCGCAGGACGAGCGCGTCGGCGTCGAGCTCGATCGACCGCGCGAACAGGCCGTGCTTGCCGGTGGTCGCGGCGCGGATCCGGTCCTCGGCCTCCTCGTGCGTGCGTGGGGACAGCGGCGCGGAGTCGACGAACGACGAGCCCCGGGTGATCACCGAGCCCAGGGCGGAGCGCTGGCGCAGCTCCTCGCCGGAGTCGTCGAGCAGACCGGCCAGGCGCATCATCGCGTCGTAGGAGTCCGCCCGGTCGGCGGCCTCCCGGTCGCTCTGGGGTCGATCCCGGCGCTCGGCCGCCGCCGCGGCGAGGACGGCCGCCTGCGTGGTCTCGGAGGCAGTGGGGGCAGTGGGGGCTGCACCGGTCCCACCCGAGAGCTCGGTCCCCGCGTCGGTCCCGGCGCCGTCGGTGTGCCGCGAGGTCATGCCATCACCTCCGCGAGCACCGGGGCCAGGTCGGCGGCGAGGTCGGCGGGCTCGGCGGCTCGGATCTCCACGCACGGCAGCCCGTCCCGGTGGTGGCTGTGCAGGCTGCGCCACCCGTCGGCAAGCAGGACCCACGAGCGCACGCCGACCACGGACGTGGAGGCCCGAGAGAGGTCGGCGACCATCGCGCGAAGGCGCCCTCGGCTCTCGGTGCCGAGCGCCGCCAGGATTCCGGAGACCTCCGCATCAGGCACCGCGCGACCGTCTCCGTCGCGCACGCCACCCTCGTGGCGCGACGTCAGCACCTGCACGAGGTCGGAGCGGCCGCTCGTGCCGGCCTCGACGGCCGCATCGGCGAGCTCGAACGGGAGGTCGAGGTACGACGGCACGAGTGACTCGCGCACCGCGAGGTCTTCGGGCAGGACGGCGACCCGGGCCAGCTCGCCGGGCCACGCCGACGTCGGGAACCACGCGAGCTCGAAGACGATGCCGTCGCAGGTGGCCAGCGTCGCCACCGCGTCACCGGCCTGTCGGTGCCAGGCCTTGACCTGCAGGGAGGCGCCGGCGTCCACGGCCAGGTCGAGGTCGAGGGCGACGCGAGGTGTGGCCAGCAGGCCGACCGCGCCCGCCAGCCCCTGGTCGAGGGTGAGGTCGTCGGGGCCGTCGCCGGAGAGCAGTCCGCGGCGGACCAGCGAGTCGAGCGGGTCGTGGAGGGCGGCGAGGGCGGCGGCGTACGCCTCGTCCTCGGAGGTGCCGCGACTGGCGCCGAGCCGAGCCTCGAGGGCGTCGACCTCGGAGGGCGCGACGATGTCGAAGGGCAGGGGTGCGTCGCCGGCTCGGCGCGCCACCTCCTGGAGCTCCGGCAGGGTCAAGGAGACGCGGCGCGGGAGGGCGTCGAGGAGGCTCTCCGGGGGCGGGGTGGGAGTGGTGAGGTCGATCGTGCTCACAGTCCGGGCACCTCCGCGGAGAGCCAGTCCCGGTGACCCGGCGGCGGCGTCTCGAAGGCGAGGACGAGCCGGTCGTCGTCGGCTGCCGGGTCCGAGGAGGCGGGCTCAGGCGATGCCTCAGGGTCCAGGTCGCGACGCGCCTGGCGGGTGCCCGCCTCGGCCACCAGGTCGTGCACCCGCTGCTCGACGTCCTGGATGGCCTCCTGGAGCCGAGCGACCTCCTGGGCGTGAACGAGCAGGGCGTCGGCGGCGACGTCGTGCTCGGCGGCCGCCGCACGCAGGTGCCCGGCGCGCTCGGCGACCCGCAACCGCATCGCCTCGGCAGCGCGGCCGGACCAGCCGAGCCCCTCGGTGCGGGCGACCAGCTGGTCGGCCAGGCTGCGGACGTCGAGTGCCTGCTCGCGCAGGGCGTCGACCTGGGAGCGCAGCACGTCGGGGTCGCCGTACATCTCACTCCTCGTTGCTTGGCTGCTGATCGGTGATGCTGGGTGGTGATCCCTCGCCTGGCCCGGGGGACGGCGGGCCGGGACTCTCGGGCTGCTTTCCCCGCTTCGGTCCCGCCGAAACGCCCGGCAAGGCAGGATGGGCGCGGTCCGACGAGTACGAAGGAGTCTCGCCATGGGGCGAAGCACGTGGAGACGCGGCCTGCCGGCCGCGCTGAGCGCCGCGGTGGTGCTGGCGACGCTCTCGAGTGGAGCGGGACCGACGCTACCGGCCTCGGCAGCCGTGGGCGACCTGCCCTCCAGCGTGGCGCAGGGCTCGGTGAGCACTGTCAGCCCGGGCCCCACCGGTGACCCGGCCCGCGGGACCCGACGGGTGGTCTTCGTCGGCAACAACTGGGACGGCACGGCGGACCTCGTCGCGCTGGGTTCCTTCAAGCGCCTCGGCCGGATCGACGTCGTCCCCGACTACGCCGAGCGGATGCAGGAGATCGCCACCAATCCCTACCGGCTGGCGTACTTCCTCGCCATCCGCACCGCGATCGGTGAGGGCAACGACCAGTTCGTCGACGACATGTACTCCTCCAACAACGGGCGCCTGGTGGTGATCTCGCGCCCCTCCTTCGCGGACGTGGTCGCGATCAGCCTCCGGACCAAGAAGATCGTCTGGCGCTTCCAGGTCGACGGGGTCCGCTCCGACCACATGGCCGTCTCGCCGGACGGCAAGCGGGTCGTGGTCAGCGCCTCGACCGGCAACGTCGTCCACGTGCTGCGGATCAAGGACGGCAAGCAGGTCGGGAAGTTCCGCTCGGGCGGCTCGCCGCACGAGAGCGTCTACATCGATGGTGGCAAGAAGATCCTGCACGCCAGCATCGGGACGGTCTACAGCCCGCTCGACAACCCCGACATCCCCGACCCGCTCGAGGGCGAGCGGGTGCTGCAGATCGTGAACGCCAAGACCTTGAAGGTGATCAAGCGCTACAACGTCCGCAAGGCCCTGGATGCCGTCGGGCTCGACAAGGTCTCGATCTCGGTGCGGCCGCTGACGCTCTCGCCGGACGAGAAGAAGATCTACTTCCAGCTCTCCTTCTTCCACGGCTTCGTGGAGTTCGACCGCCGGACGAGCACCATCACGCGCGTCAAGCGTCTGCCCGACCTGGCCCCGAACGTCCCGCGCGAACAGTACGTCCTCGACTCCGCCCACCACGGCATCGCGATGAACCCGAAGGGCAGCCGCATCTGTGTCGCCGGCACCAACAGCGACTACGCGACCATCGTCCGGGAGAAGTCGTTCAAGCGCACACGTCTGCTCAAGGGCGGCCTGAAGCCCTACTGGGTCACCCCGAGCTGGGACGGCAAGTACTGCTACATCTCCTGGAGCGGGTCCGACGACATCTCCCGGATCTCCTACCGCAAGGCCAGGATCGTGGACACGATCTCCGTCGGCAACCACCCGCAGCGGATCCGCAACGGCTTCATCCGCAAGAAGTTCGTCAAGGGCATCGGGATGGCCGAGCCCACGGCTCCGATCGGCACGGTGGGGTAGTCGTCGGCCTTCGTCAGCCGCAGTCAGCCGCCGAGCAGCACGGGCGCCATCCGCTCCAGCGCCTCGCTGATCTCTGAGCCCGACCCCGCGAAGCTGAAGCGCACGAACCGGCCGCCGTCGGCGGTGTCGAAGTCGACCCCGGGCGCGACCGCGACGCCGGTCGTGGCGAGCAGACGATGCGCGAACGCCATCGAGTCGCCGTGGCTGCCCAGCAGGTGGCCGAGGTCGGCGTAGACGTAGAAGGCGCCGTCGGCCGGCGCGAGCTCGGTGACCCCGAGGCGCGGCAACCCGTCGAGGAGCAGCCGCCGGTTGGCGGCGTACCGCTCGACGTGGCCGTCGAGCACGGCGTACGACTCCTCGGAGAAGGCGGCCAGGCAGGCGCGCTGGGCGAGCACCGGCGGGCAGATCGTGAAGTTGCCCGCGAGGACGTCGACCGCTCGGCGCAGGTGGTCGGGCACCAGCATCCAGCCGATCCGCCAGCCCGTCATCGAGAAGTACTTGGAGAACGAGCAGAAGACGACGGCCTCGCGGCTGGTCTCCCACGCCGAGCGCGCCAGACGCTCGCCGCCGGGAGCCAGGGGCGCGTACTCGATCCCGTGGTAGATCTCGTCGCTGATCAGCTGCACGCCTGCCTCCTCGCAGTACGACGCCAGCGCGGCCAGCTCGGAGGGGAGCAGCATCGTCCCGGTGGGGTTGGCCGGACTGGCCACCACGAGTCCCTCGAGTCCGCCGGCCGCCGCGTCGTCGACGAGTGCGGTCACCTGGTCGACGGTCGGCTGGAAGCGGGTCGCCGGCCCCGTCGGGATCTCCACCACGTCGCAGCCGAGCGCTGCCAGCACGTTGCGGTAGCAGGGATAGCCGGGCCGCGCGATGGCCACGCGATCACCGGGCTCGAACGCCGCGAGGAAGGCGAGCAGGAAGCCGCCGCTGCTCCCGGTCGTCACGACCACCTCGTCGGGGTCGACCTCGATGCCGTAGGTGCGCCGGTGGTGCCCGGCGATCGCCTCGCGCAGCTCGCGGATCCCGGTGGCGGGGGTGTAGCCGAGCGGGTCGCCGCTCTGCAGCAGCCGGATGGCTGCTTCGTTGACAGGTAGGGGCGCGCCCGTGCTCGGCTGGCCCGCGAGCAGGTTGAGGACGTCTCCGTGGGTGCGGCCGCGCTCGGCACTTGCCGCCAGCAGGTCCATCACGTGGAACGGCGGCACGCTGGCGCGCTGGGCGGCCTGGAGACGGTTCACGGGGGTGAGGCTAGCCGTTGCGCGATTCACCGGCTGGCCGGTGAATCACGCACTTGGACGCTGTCCGGACATCGTCCAAGTGCTGCTTTCACCGGCCAGCCGGTGAATGGGCCACCGCAGCCGCCCGCCCCGCCCGCCGCCCGAAGTACGACCCCTCGCCGAGCTGGGTGCCGGAGCAGTACCCCTTGCCGTCCTGGGCGAGGTTGGAGGCACACGCCCCGGCGGCGTAGAGCCCCGCGACGACGGAGCCGTCGGGGCGTTGCACCTCGCCGTCGACGGTGACCCGCATCCCGCCGAGCGTGAAGCCGGCGTACATCGCCTTGCCGAGCCTGAGGTCGAAGACGGCCCACGGGCCCGTGCCCTGCGGGGAGAGCCACTCGACGCCCTTGTGGAAGTCGGGGTCCTCGCCACGGGCGGCGTGGTCGTTGTAGCGCTCGAGCGACGCCGCGACCGAGCCGGTCGGCAGGCCGAGCGACGACTCGAGCTCCTCGAGGGTCTCGTAGCCGTCGATGAGCGGGGCCAGTGGGAACTTCGGGTACTCGACGTGCTCGCTGTCGACGATGAGGTACGCCGCGGAGTCGGGCTGCTCCATCACGAACTGCGAGGTGCGCGAGTGGTAGGAGTCCTCGGCGACGAACCGCTTGCCGGCCTGGTTGACGATGATCCCGGTCAGCAGCTGCGCGGGCGGGTAGACGGGGGCGGTGATGAACGGCTCGTCCATGTGCTTGAGCTCGGCCCCGACCGACTGCCCGAGGCGGATGCCCATCCCGTCGTCGTACGTCGAGCCGAGGGTGAAGAGGTTCTGGGCCAGGGCAGGGGTGTGCTCGGCGACCATGTCGGGGTTCATCACGAACCCGCCCGCGGCGATCACGACACCACCGGCGCGCACGTAGCCGGTCTGCTCGAACGACTTCCACGCGACGCCGACGACGACCGGCTCGGCGGTCGGCCCGGGGGCGGCCGACTCGTCGACGACGAGCCGCGTCGCACCCGTCTCGTAGCGCACGTCGACCCCGGCCTCGTCGCACCGGTCGCGCAGCAGGTCCATCACCATCTTGGTGCCCTCGGTGTCGCCGGCGACCGGCACCTTGTGGCCGCGCGGTGCCGGACGGGCGGCGTCCTTGAAGGGCCAGACCTTCTCGTTGCCGGTGAACATCAGCCCCTCGGTGCCGGGTTGGATCACGGCCTTCTCCGGGTAGTAGGAGCGCTCGAAGGCGAAGCCGAGCGTCTCGAGCCAGTCGAAGTGGGCGACCGACTCCTCGCAGTAGGCGCGGATCTTGTCCTTCTCCGGTTCCTTGGAGACGGCGACGAGGTACTCGTACATGTCCTCGACCGAGTCCTCGTGGCCGGTGGCCTGCTGCACCGCGGTGCCGGCGCCGAGGTAGAAGTGCCCGCCCGACATCGACGAGGTCCCGCCATGCACCGCTGCCCGCTCGAGGAGCAGCACGCGGGCTCCGGCGCGCGCGGCCTCGAGGGCGGCGCAGCCGCCGGCGATCCCGAAGCCGACGACCACGACGTCGTACGACGGGGTGTCGGGCGGCAGGGAGGACGCCGGGACGGTCTCGGGGACGACGGTGCCCTTGCGGGGTGCGGTGCTCACCCGACAAATCTAGAACATGTTCCAGTTTCCCGCGACGGGACGCCGGCATCGTCCGCCGGTAGCGTGCTCGTCGTGCACTTCACCGAGTACGACACCCGCGTCGCGGCCTACGCCGTCATCGTCGACGAGCACCAGCGCCTCCTGCTCACCTGGTACAACGGCGAGGGCCGTCACGACCCGGGCTGGAGCCTGCCCGGCGGTGGGGTGGAGTACGACGAGACCCTCGAGGAGGCCGTCGTGCGCGAGGTCTACGAGGAGGCCGGCTACCGCGTGGACGTCGGCTTCCCGCTGACGACCCAGGCGTGGGGCCACCGCAACGGAACGACTCGCTCGGACAAGCCCTACAAGGCGGTCAAGGTCCTCTTCGACGCCACGATCATCGGTGGAGCCCTGGGCACCGTCGAGATCGGCGGCAGCACCGACTTCGCCGAGTGGGTCCCGCTGGACGACCTCGACCGGCGAGGTCGCCGGGCCGACGTCGTCGACGCCGGCATCAGCGCCTGGACCCGGAGCCGGTCGCTCGAGGTGCCGGGGCGCCACGACTAGGGCCCGGTCGCGACGTCTCAGCGGCCACGTCGGGGTACGGCGGGGGCCCGCTCGCCGATAGACTCAGCGCCCGCCACCCCAGCAGCGAGGTGACAGTGTCCTTCGACGTCGAACAGCTCGACAAGTTCGTCCTGATCGGCGCTGCCGTCACCATGCTGGCGATCCTCGCCGTGCGCCTCTCCTCGCGCGCGGGACTGCCCAGCCTGCTCATCTACCTGCTGATGGGTGTCGCCCTGGGCGAGTCGGGTGTCGGGATCGGGTTCGAGGACTCCCAGCTCGCCCACTCCCTCGGGTTCGCGGCCCTGCTGCTGATCCTGGCCGAGGGCGGCTTGACCACCAACTGGCGCGAGGCCAGACCCTCGATGCGGCTGGGGTTCTCCTTGGCCACCCTCGGGGTCGCGACGTCGGTGGCGATCATGGCCGTGGGCGGGCACTACGTGCTGGGCCTTCCCTGGGAGCTCGCCGTGCTCCTCGGGGCGGTCTGCTCCCCGACGGACGCGGCCGCGGTCTTCTCCGTGCTGCGTGTCGTCCCGCTCCCGCAGCGCCTCGTCGGCTCGCTCGAGGCGGAGTCGGGGCTCAACGACGCACCGACGGTCGTGCTGGTGACGCTGATCTCGACGGGCGCCGTGGCCGACTACGGCATCCCGGGCACCGTCGGCGTCATCGCCTTCGAGCTGGTCGCCGGCGTCGCCGCTGGTCTGGCCGTCGGTTTCGGCGGGGCCTGGTTGATGCGTCGTGTGGCGCTTCCCTCCTCAGGGCTCTACCCGCTCGCGGTGCTCACCCTGACCCTGCTCGCCTACGGCTCCGCGTCGGCGTTGCACGCCAGCGGCTTCGCGGCCGTGTACGTCGCCGCGCTCGTGCTCGGGAACTCCGAGCTGCCCCACCGTGGGGCGACCAAGTCGTTCGCCGAGGGAGTGGCCTGGTTGGCGCAGATCGGCCTCTTCGTGATGCTCGGGTTGCTGCTCTCACCGGGCAGGCTCTCGCTGTCGACCGTCGGGACCGCGATCGTCGCCGGCCTGATCCTCACCCTGGTGGCCAGACCGATCTCGGTGGCCATCAGCTCGCTGGTCCAACCGATGCCCTGGCGTGAGCTCTCGTTCGTGTCGTGGGCCGGGCTGCGCGGCGCCGTCCCCATCGTGCTCACGACCATCCCGCTGTCCGAGGGCGTCGACGGGGCCGAGCGGCTCTTCGACATCGTCTTCGTGATCGTCGTCGTCTACACCCTGCTCACCGGCCCGACCCTGCCCACGGTCGCGCGGGTCCTGCGCGTCGCGAGGCGCTCCGAGCCACGCGACCTCGACCTCGAGGCGGCGCCGCTCGAGCGTGTCGCCGCCGACCTCCTCCAGATCACGATCAGCCCCGTCTCGAAGCTGCACGGCGTCGAGGTCGGCGAGCTGCGGCTGCCCCAGGGTGCCTCGGTCTCGTTGGTCATCCGTGACGCACAGACACTGGTCCCCGAGGCTCGGACCGTGCTGCGTCACGGCGACGACCTGCTCGTCGTCACCCCCCGCCGGCTGCGGGAGGCCACCGAGGGCCGGCTACGCGAGGTCAGTGCCCGGGGCCGCCTCGCCCAGTGGCTCGACGAGTAGGACGGCCCAGGCGTGCCTGGCCGGGGTCGGTCAGGGGTCGGTCAGGGGATCGGCAGGTCGGTGGACTCGGTGATCGTGGGCATGCACGTCGTCTGGTCGACCTTCACCTTGACCTTCGCGCGGCCCTCCTTGACCCCGCTGAAGTTACCGCCGACGACGACGGTCAGGCCGGCCGAGGAGCCCACGCGATCGACGACGCGGACCTTGCCCTGGAGATAGCTGCGCACGAGTCGTACGGCGGCGGTGGTGCCGTCGGGCGACCAGATCTGGGCATTGGCCACCGACTCGACGTCGTCCGGTGCGTCGGAGGCGTCGCCGATCCCGAAGCCGCCGTCCTGCAGGTCGCTCAGGGTGCGCCCGGCGAGGCCGGACTGGTCGCCGGCGTTGAGGACGTTGATGGTGACGTCGGCGGGTCGCAGGTCGTCGCCCTCCGCCAGGTCGCGGGTGGTGCAGATCGGCGCTTCCTGGGACTCGGGGAACGGTTCGGAGACCTGGTTGAGTCCGACCCGGATGGCCACGAAGACCAGGAGCACCAGCACGGTGAGCGTGGCGACCGCCCGAAGTCGAGCGATCCAGGCCTCGCTGAGGACCTCGCTGACCTGGGGACGGCCCGGGCGGTGGTCACTCACGTGTGCGCCTCCCCCGGGACCCGGTGGACGCGGGCGTGCAGCACGTTGCGCTGCTGCAGGGCTGCGCGCAGCGCCCGATGGAGCCCGTCCTCGAGGTAGAGGTCGTCCTGCCACTCGACGACGTGGGCGAAGAGGTCGCCATAGAACGTCGAGTCCTCGTCCAGCAGTGCGGCCAGCTGGAGGGTGTCCTTGGTCGTGACCAGCTCGTCGAGACGCACCTGGCGCGGAGGCACGGCGGCCCACGCCCGCTGCGACAGACCGTGCTCGGGGTAGGGACGCCCGTCGCCCACCCGCTTGAAGATCACCCGGCGAGTGTAATCGGCGGCCCTCGCGACCGGTCAGGGCGCCACTCCGGGCGTCTAGGGTGAGCGCCATGACGGACCAGCCCGGTACGCCGGACCAGCCCACGCCGACCCCCGACGAGCCCGTCCACCCGGTCGAGGAGGCCGTGCTCGCCGGCTACTCCTTCGAGGGCCCGGCCCTCGAGCTCGGCGGGCTGATGCTCGACGCCGGGACCCAGTCCCCGGCGCGGGTGCGGATCCCCCTGGCCATGGTCAACCGGCACGGGCTCGTCGCGGGAGCGACCGGGACCGGCAAGACCAAGACCCTGCAGCTCCTGGCCGAGCAGCTCAGCGCGAACGGCGTGCCCGTCTTCGCTGCCGACGTCAAGGGCGACCTGTCCGGCCTGGCCACTCCCGGTGAGGGCGGCGCCAAGATCGACGCGCGGGCAGCGTCGGTGGGTCAGGAGTGGGCGGCGACGGGCTTCCCGGTCGAGCTGTACGCCCTGGGCGGCGAGGGCATCGGGATCCCCCTGCGGGTGACGATGTCGTCGTTCGGACCGACGTTGCTGAGCAAGGTGCTCGCGCTCAACGACACCCAGGAGTCGAGCCTGGGGCTGGTCTTCCACTACGCCGACAAGGCCGGGTTGCCGCTGCTCGACCTCGCCGACCTGCGTGCTGTGGTCGGCCACCTGGTCAGCGACGAGGGCAAGGCGGAGCTCAAGGCCCTGGGAGGGCTCTCGTCGGCGACCGCCGGAGTGATCCTGCGCGAGCTCATCACCTTCCAGGACCAGGGCGCGGACAAGTTCTTCGGCGAGCCCGAGTTCGCGTCCTCCGACCTGCTGCACGTGACCCCTGGCGGACAGGGCCTGATCTCGCTGGTGGAGCTGCCTCAGCTGCAGGACCGGCCGGCCGTCTTCTCCACGTTCCTGATGTGGCTCCTCGCGGACCTCTTCCACGACCTGCCCGAAGTGGGCGACGTCGATCGGCCCAAGCTGGTCTTCTTCTTCGACGAGGCCCACCTGCTGTTCCGCGACGCGTCGCGGGCGTTCCTCGACCAGATCGCCCAGACGGTGCGCCTGATCCGCTCCAAGGGGGTCGGGGTCTTCTTCGTGACCCAGAGCCCGACCGACGTGCCCGACGATGTCCTGGCCCAGCTCGGCTCCCGTGTCCAGCACCAGCTGCGCGCCCACACCCCCAACGACGCGAAGGCGCTCAAGGCGACCGTCAGCACCTATCCCCACAGCGCCTACGACGACCTGGGTGAGGTGATCACCTCGCTGGGGATCGGAGAGGCGGTGGTGACGGTGATGGATGAGCGGGGCGCACCGTCGCCGGTCGCCTGGACCCGGCTGCGGGCCCCCGAGTCCTTGATGGCGCCGTCGGACCCGGCCGCGATGCAGGCCCTCGTGGAGGCGAGCCCGCGCCACGCGACGTACGCCGCCCCGGTGGACCGGGAGTCGGCGCGCGAGATCCTCGCCGCCAAGCTGGAGGAGGGTGCGCGCAAGAAGGAGGCCGAGGAGGCCGCCGAGGCGCAGGCCGAGCAGGCGGAGCAGGCCGAGAAGACCGCCAGGAAGGCGCCGGCGAAGCAGGAGGAGGGCAGCATCGTCCACGACGTCGTGAACTCGGGTGCCTTCAAGGACTTCATGCGGACCGCGGCCCGTGAGGTGGCGCGCGGGATCTTCGGCACGGCCCGGAAGTAGGTGGAGATAGCCAGCGGTCGGCGACCTGCGTGAGGCCGCCGACCGCCGCCGGACGGGGGAGTGTGTCGGACGGTTCTCGTGAAGGGTCAGGCGGTCCAGCGGACGGCGTCGTCCAGGTGGTCGGCCAGGGCGTGGACGCCGCGCAGGTCGCTGCGCGTGCCCATCAGCTTGGTCAGGCTCTGCGCGTGCTTCGCCTTCAGGGACGAGCGCTGGTCACGACGGTGGTCGAGCTCGGCGCTCTCGATGATCTCGTTCTCGGTCATGGCTTCAGGGTGAGCCGCCTTCGTTGACCGCAGGTTGACCGACGGTTACAACGGTGTCTCAGGGCGCGTGATCCGCCGCACATTCCCGGCGTTCGACCACGCTAGATTGTCAGTTGTGACCGATTCTCAGCTGCGCGACGACGTCGACGCCATCAGCCGCCTCAAGTACGCCTACCTCCGGTGCCTGGACACCAAGCAGTGGGACGGGTTCGAGGACTGCTTCGTGCCCGAGGCGACCGGTGACTACAACGGACTGGAGTTCGCCGACCGGGAGGCGCTCGTCGGCTACATGCGCGAGAACCTCGGCGAGGGGATGCTCACCCTGCACCAGGTCCACCACCCGGAGATCGACGTGGACGGCGACACCGCCACGGGCCGCTGGTACCTCGTCGACCGGGTGATCGTCGACGCGGTGAACTTCATGCTCGAGGGTGCCGCCTTCTACGAGGACCGCTACGTGCGCACCGCCGACGGCTGGAAGGTGTCGCACACCGGCTACCGGCGCACGTGGGAGATGCACTACGACCTCACCGACATGAAGGTGAAGGTCACCGGTCCCGGCGTCCACCTGCACTGATCAAGCGAGCAGCCAGCCGCGAGGAACGAGCGGGTGAGACGAAACCCGGTGACGTGCGCGCCGACAGTGGGGTAGCGTCGCCGGCCGCCCACTCGCCGTACCTCGGAGGCCCGGCCATGCCCACCCACCAGACCACCACCCCCGACCACCCTCCGGATCCCGAGCTCGCCGCCGAGCGTGAGCACCTCGCCGAGTCCCGGCGCCAGCTCACCCGGATGCGCGAGCGCACCGAGCTGTTGGGGGCGGACGGCGGCAGTGCCGCCGACTGGGTGAGCCGGGAGGTCCTGGAGTCGACGCTGGCCGAGCGGATGCGACAGCTGGCCGACGACCCGACCGTCCCGCTCTTCTTCGGCCGCCTGGACAACAGTGACGAGACCTTCCACGTGGGGCGACGCCACATCTCGGACCCGAGCGGGGACCCGATGGTCGTCGACTGGCGGGCACCGGTCAGCCTGCCGTTCTACCGCGCGAGCAGCATCGAGCCGATGGGTGTCGACGTGCGGCGGCGCTACGGGTTCGTGCACGGCGCACTGACCGGCTTCGAGGACGAGCGCCTGAGCGGACCGCCGACCAGCGGCGAGGACTACTCGGCGATCCTCGAGGCCGAGATCGAGCGACCTCGGGTGGGCCCGATGCGCGACATCGTCGCCACCATCCAGCCCGAGCAGGACGTCATCGTGCGAGCCGACCTCGCCGACACGATCTGCGTGCAGGGCGCTCCTGGCACCGGCAAGACGGCGGTCGGCCTGCACCGGGCGGCGTACCTGCTCTACGCGCACCGCGACCAGCTGCGCCGCCAGGGCGTGCTCGTGGTCGGGCCCAACGACAGCTTCCTGCGCTACATCCGCGACGTCCTGCCCGCCCTCGGCGAGGTCGAGGCGACCCAGGCCACGATCGAGGACCTCGTCGTCACCGCGACGGGCGCGCGGCTGAGGGGCGAGGACGCGCCGCACCGGGCGGTGCTCAAGGGCGACGCGCGACTCGCCGAGGTGCTGCGCCGCGCCGTCTGGGGTCACGTCGTGCCTCCCACCGAGGGACTGGTGGTGCCGCGCGGTTCGCGCCGCTGGCGGGTGCCGACCTACGAGGTGGACGAGGCGATCGCGGGGCTGCGCGAGCGCGGGGTCCGCTACGGAGCGGCCCGCGCGATGCTCCCGCAGGCACTCGCTCACCGTGTGCTGGTGCAGATGGAGCGCTCCGGCGACTCGCCCGACGACCGGGTGCAGGACGCCGTCGCGCGCAGCAAGCCGGTCAAGGAGTACGCCGCAGGGCTCTGGCCGGCAGTCGACCCCCAGAAGCTGGTGGCCCGGCTGCTCACGGATCCGGCGTTCCTGGCCGACGCGGCCGAGGGGGTGCTCGCGCCGGAGGAGCAGGAGTTGCTCCTGTGGGTGAAGCCGCCCCGCTCCGCGGGCACCGCGCGCTGGTCGCTGGCCGACGTCGTCCTGCTCGACGAGGCCCGGGACCTCGTCGAGCGCACCCCGTCGTTGGCGCACATCGTCGCCGACGAGGCCCAGGACCTCTCACCGATGATGCTGCGCGCCCTGGCCCGCCGTTCGTCCACGGGCTCGCTGACGGTGCTCGGCGACCTCGCCCAGGCCACCACCCCCTGGGCGACGAGCTCGTGGGACGAGGCGCTGGTGCACCTCGGCAAGCCCGGAGCCCACGTCGAGCAGCTCACCCGGGGGTTCCGGGTGCCCGGCGAGGTGATCGAGTACGCCGCCCGGCTGCTGCCCCACATCGCACCCGACCTGGAGCCGCCGACCTCGGTGCGCCGCTCGCGCGGCGAGCTGACCTTCTCCGACAAAGCGGTGGCGCAGGCTGTGGTGCAGGTCGCCGAGCGGGGCGCGGGCTCGATCGGACTGATCGTCCCCGACGCGCTCGTCGAGGCAGTCGAGCGTGACCTGGTCGAGGCCTCGATCGCCGTCACGAGGGTCGGCGACGAGGGGGAGACCCCCGTCGACCTGGTGCCGGCCACCCTCGCGAAGGGGCTCGAGTTCGACCACGTGGTGCTGCTGGACCCGGCCGGGATCGTCGACGGCGAGCCGGATCGCCGTACCGGATTGCGACGGCTCTACGTCTGCCTGACCCGCCCGGTCACCTCCCTGACCATCCTGACGCGCGGGCCGCTGCCCTCCGAGCTGGGGATGGTCTGACACCGCGCATCCGTGCTGGGAGACGCGACCCCACGGTCAGGCGGCGGCGCTACAGGGTGAGCTCGGTCCAGGCGGTCTGCACGACCTCGACGCCGCGCTCCCGGGTGATCAGGCGGCCGCGGCCGGGTGGCATCGGCACCGGACGCACGTTGCCGAGCAGCGGCCCTTCGTCGGGGCTGCCGGACAGCATCAGGCCCGGCATGGCGAGGTCGCGCAGGGACTGGATCACCGGCTCGTAGAGCGCACGTGATGCGCCGCCCGAGCGACGGGCGAGCGTGACGTGCAGGCCGACGTCGCGTGCCTGCGCCAGCAACGGCTGGAGCAGGGCGACGGGCGAACCCTGCTGGGTGGCGACCAGGTCGTAGTCGTCGACCAGCACGAAGACCTCTGCGCCCGTCCACCACGTGCGGCTGCGCAGCTGCTCGGGGGTGACGTCCGGCCCGGGGATGCGGCTCTCGAGGTAGGTGGCCAGGTCCTTGATGGCCGGCGCCGCCTGGGTGGCCGAGGTGAGGTAGTTGAGCAGGTACTCCTCGGGGACCTCGCCCAGCAGCGAGCGCCGGTAGTCGACGACGACGATCTGGGCCTCGGCGGGGGTGCGGGTGCGCATGATCTCGTGGATCTGGCCGCGCAGGATGGCGCTCTTGCCGGACCCGCCGTCGCCCAGGATGAGCAGGTGTGGCTGGGCATCGGGGTCGAGTCCCACGGGCGCCAGCTCCTTCTCGTTGATCCCCAGGAGCAACCGCCTGTCGGAGGCGCCCTCGGACTCGAGGCCGGCGAGCTCGCGGACCCGGTCGAGGTCGACGCGCTCCGGCAGCAGCCGCAGCTTGGGTCCGGTCTGCCCCTTCCAGGCGGTCGCGACCCGCGTGATCAGGTGATCGACCCCGTCTCCCAGCGTGTCGGACGAGGGGTCGCCGTCGAGGCGGGGCAGCGCCCCGAGGAAGTGCAGCTTGCCTGGGACCAGCCCGCGGCCAGGACGCCCTGGTGGGACCAGCTGGGCGATCTTGCGGTCGACCTCGGAGTCCATCGCGTCACCCAGCTTGAGCTCGAGGCGCGTGCCCATCAGGTCGCGCATCGCGGCCCGGAAGTCGGCCCAGCGGCTGGTCGCGGTGACGACGTGCAGACCGAAGGTCAGGCCACGCGAGGCCAGCTGCTGCAGGTCCATCTCGAGGTCGTCGAAGTCCGAGCGCAGGGTGCTCCAGCCGTCGACCACGAGGAACACGTCGCCGTACCCGTCGTCGACGCGCCCTTGGGCACGACGTGAGCGGTAGGTCTCGATGGAGTCGATGTTGTTGGCCCGGAAGTAGGCCTCGCGGCGGTCGACGACCCCGGTCACCTCGGCCGCGATGCGTCGTACGACGTCCGGCTCGGAGCGCGTGCCGACGCCGGCGACGTGGGGGAGCGAGCTGAGCGGGGTGAACGTGCCGCCACCGAAGTCGAGCACGAAGAACTGCGACTCGAGCGGGGTGGTGGTCAGGGCCATGCTCGTGACCATCGAGCGGAGCAGCGTGCTCTTGCCGCTGCGCGGCCCTCCGACGAGCGCCACGTGACCGGACGCGCCGCTGAGGTTGATGCTCAGGGTGTCGCGGCGCTGCTCGCGGGGGCGGTCGACCGTGCCGATGGGGATCGTCAGGCCGCCCAGCGAGCGCCAGTGCGGGGAGACGAGCCCGAGGTCGGGATCCTCCACGAGGTCGCTCATCAGGGCGTCGAGCGTGTCCGGCTCGTCGAGCGGGGGCAGCCACACCTGGTGGGCCTCCGTGCCGTGGCCGTCCATCCGCTCGACGGCGACGTCGAGCAGGGTCTCCTGGGAGTCGCCGACGGCGGACACCGCCTTCACCGGCTGGGGCTCGTCGGGCTCGGGCTCGAGGGAGAGCACCTCGGAGATGGTGAACGGCAGGATCCCGCGGACGTGACCCCCCTCGTCGCGTGGCACCCGGGACCGCGCGGCGGCCGGTGGTCCGGACACGTAGGCGGCCTTGAAGCGCGTCATCGTGGTCGGGTCCGGCTTGAGGTAGCCGAGCCCCGGTACGGCGGGCAGCTCGTAGGCGTCGGGCACGCCGAGGACCGCACGGGACTCCTGGGCGCTGAAGGTCCGCAGGCCGACCCGGTAGGACAGGTGGGACTCGAGGCCGCGCAGGCGTCCCTCCTCGAGCCGTTGCGAGGCGAGGAGGAGGTGCAGGCCGAGCGATCGGCCGAGGCGACCGATCGCGACGAAGAGGTCGATGAACTCCGGCTTGGCCGTCAGCATCTCGGAGAACTCGTCGACCACGATGAACAGCGATGGCAGCGGCTCGAGCTCCTCGCCGGCGGCACGGGCCTTCTCGTAGTCGCGGATGGAGGCGAAGTTGCCGGCCTCGCGCAGCAGCTCCTGGCGCCGGACCATCTCGCCCGACAGGGCGTCCTGCATGCGGTCGACGAGGGTCAGCTCCTGGGAGAGGTTGGTGATCACGGCGGAGACGTGCGGCATCTCGGCCATGCCGGCGAAGGTGGCGCCACCCTTGAAGTCGACGAGCACCATGTTGAGCTGCTCGGGGGAGTGCGTCATCGCGAGTCCCAGCACCAGGGTCCGCAGGAACTCCGACTTGCCCGAGCCGGTGGCGCCGATGCACAGCCCGTGCGGTCCCATGCCCTGCTGGGCGGACTCCTTGATGTCGAGGTGGACGAGTCCGCCGCCCTCGCCCAGGCCGATCGGCACGCGGAGGCGATCGCGAGCAGGCCGACTGCGCCAGGCGGCCGAGGGGTCGAAGGCGCGGACGTCGCCGAGGCCGAGCAGGTCCATGAAGTCGGTCGGTCCGGTGATCTCGCCGGTGGACGCCTCGGCCGGGCCGGCGACGGTGACGTTGTGCAGCGGGGTCAGTCGCCGCGCGAACGCCTCGGCGGTCGCGATGTCGCACTGGTCGGCCTTGGCGCGGATCGCGTCGGCGCGCAGGCGCAGGGCCTGGACGGGAATCTTCACGTCGCTCCCGCCCGAGCGCTCCGTCGCGGAGCCGGTGGGCTCGAGCTGCAGCCGCAGCCGGGTGGAGTCCTCGAGCTCCATCCAGCGGGTGGGCAGGTCGAGGACCGTGACGCCGTGCAGCCCGTCGGGCGGTACGACGTGGTTGCCCGGCGGTAGCTCGAACCCGTCGGTGACGAGCAGGATGTGTGGGGTGGCCTCGCGGTCGTCGGCGCCGAAGCGGGGCCGGTCGCTGAGGTCGGGGGGCAGCAAGGCGGCCAGGTCGGCCAGGGACGTCGTCACCATCCGCATCGGGCCCACGGCGTCGGTGGCCTCGCGGCTCAGGGCGTGCGGCAACCACTTGATCCAGTCCCAGTGGGCGATGTGCTCCTCGGCGGAGAGCACGGCCACGATGAGGTGCTCGGGTGAGTGGAAGGCGGTCGCCGAGCAGATGATCGAGCGGGCCAGGGCCCGCGCCTGCTCCTCCTCCCCGCAGAGCTCGACGCGGTCGAAGGCGCGCAGGTCGACCGACGCCGGGAGGTTGGGCTGGGTGCGGTGCACGACGAGCAGGCGGTGGAGCGCCGAGGCCGAGGCGGGGTCGACGTCGTCGAGCGGCGCGCTCTCCGGCGGGACCAGCTCGACGGCCAGGGGCTGGGCGCACAGTCCGTAGCGGACGTGGAGGAACTGGGCGTCGGTGGCGTGGTGCTCCCAGATCCTGGAGCGTTCCTCGGCCAGCGCGGGCAGCGTGGTCGGGTCGGGGTGGTCCCAGGTGAGCGCGCGGCGCTGCCGGTCGGCGGCGTCGCGGGCCATGGTGCGCACCGTGGCGAGGTAGCGCAGGTACTCGGTGCGCGAGCCGGTCACCTGCTGGGCCCGTTGCTTCTTCTGCCGATCGATCTGGACGAAGATGAAGCCGAGGGTCGCGAAGAGGAACATGCCGGCGGTGAGGAATCCCCGCACCGCGTTGTTTCCCCCGCCGCCGCTGAGGGTGGCGACCAGGACGATCGAGCCGAGACTGCCCAGCATCGGGATGGCGTTCATCGCGACCCCGGCGGCGCCCTCGTTGGGCTGGAGCTGCGGTGGGGGCTGCAGCTGGACCTGACCTCCCGGCATCTCGGGACGGTCGGCGCGCGAGCCCCGCAGGGTCAGGCTGGGCGAGCCCCCGGGCTGCGCGGCACCGGACGCCGCGCCACGGGGGGTGCGGCCGGAGCGTCCGGACGCCTCGCTCCGGGGCTGTCCGGGCTGAAGAGTCGTCACGCCGTCCACCTCGTGCTCGTGATGTGCCTCGCGACCGCCCCGCGGGCGCTGAGTCGTCGTACGCCACTGCTGAGTCCAGCACGGCTGTGAAGATCCGATGATAGGAGGCGGCCCCGACGGGGCATACCCTTCGCGCAACGACCCGGCCGCACCGAATCGAGGTCTCGTGAGCACACCCACCCCGCCGCCGGCGCATCAGGGAGCCCGTCGGCGCACGGCGCCGCCTGCGAGTGACGTCGTCGCCGTGAGCGTGCACGGGCCGGCAGGGGTGCTCGACCTGCTCGTGCCGGCGGGTGCGTCGGGGGGCGACGTCGCCGCGGAGTACTCACGACAGGCCAGGCTCCCCAGCGCACCCCGCCTTTACACCCGCCTGGGGCACGAGCTTTCGGCGGACGTCTCCCTCGAGGACGCCGGCGTCGGTGCCGGCGCCGTCCTGGTGGCCTCCGGTGCCTCAGGCGCGGGGGGTGCCGGCGGGGCGGGGGAGAGGCGTGGCGGCTCGCGCGCCCGACGAGCAGTCGACGGGCCCCGTCGCGAGATCCGTACCGGAGCCTTCTCGGGGCTGTGGTTCAGCCTCGCGGTCGTGATCGCCGCGATCGCCGGCGGGTACGCCGCCGGCCTGGGCGCGAGCCCGGCCCGCGACGTGACGATCGGGACTCTCGTCGCTGCCGCCGCACTGGGGTCGCTGCCCTGGGGCCCCTGGTCCGCCCATCGGGTCGTGGCCGCTCCCGCGTTCGCCGCGGCCGCCGCCTTCGCGATCGCCTGGGACCCCTCTCCCGAGCGTCTGCCCACCGTGATCGGGATCGCCGCCCTCGCCGCCGCCATCTGCGCGGCCGTCGCCCGCGCGCTCGACGTCCACGCGGAGGAGGGCCTGCGGGTCTGGATCATCGTCGGCGTGGGGCTCTTCGTGATCACCACGGGGGCCGCGCTGGCGCGGATCGACGCCCAGGTCGTGTGGGCGGTCGTGCTGCTGGGCGCGATGCTGGCTGCCCGGTTCGTCCCCCAGCTGGCGATCGAGGTGCCCGACCAGTACCTCCTCGACCTCGAGCGGCTCGCCGTCACCGCATGGTCGGCGCGCGAGCGACCATCTGGGCGTCGTGGCCGCACGGTCGTCCCTCGCCAAGCCGTGGAAGATGTCGCGCAGAGCGGTGCGCGCCTGATCACCGCGGCGGGCGTGGCCGTGATGCTGCTGGCCGCCGTGGCGGCGGCGCTCCTGCTGCGGGAGGCCACCGCGTCGGTCGACGTCATCGGTGCCCGGTGCCAGGTCGGCTTCTCCGGTGGTGCCCTGCTGCTCGCGGCGCGCAGCTATCGACACGTGGGCGCCCGCGCGGCCCTGCGAGCCGGCGGTCTCGCCTGCTGGGTCGTCCTGGCCGTGGTGCTGTTCACGCGGGCCGGGGCCGGGCTCGCCACCGCGGCGGCCGTCGTGCCGGTGGTGCTCGGCTGCTTGGTCGTGCTGGTCGCCGTGGCCCTCGGCCGGGGCTGGCGCTCGGCCTGGTGGTCGCGGCGCGCCGAGGTCGCCGAGTCGCTGTGTGCGGCCTTCGGCGTCGGGTCCGTGGTCGTCGCGGCCGGGCTGATGACGACCCTGTGGAATTGACAGATCCCAGGTTTAGCGCCCCAGGCCTCGGGCACAACCACCACTGTGCCGCTCCCCAGCCGGGCGGATCACCACAGCAGATCTCACACACCACAAGCTCTCAGGGTGGCCGACGCCGCTCGGGTTAGGAGAAGGCGACATGTTCGAAGCGGGCGAATACGGCCAAGCAACCGGCGCACTGACCAAGGCCGCCGGCCTGGTCACCGATGCCAAGGCGGACTTCATCGGGCTCAGCAACAAGCTCAGCGGCGAGATCAACCAGATGCAGGGCAAGTGGGCCGGTCAGGGCGGCTCGGCCTTCTTCGTCCTCCACCAGACCTGGAACGAGAAGCAGCGCACGATCGTCAACGCGCTCGACGAGTTCGCCGAGTCCCTGACCTTGACCGAGCGCGACAACGTCAGCAACGACGAGCAGCAGATGTCCAACATGAACAACCTGCTCAACAAGCTCGGCTGACCCACCACCCACTCTTCGCACACGAAAGGATCCACTGAGATGCACGACGGAATCCGCGTCAACCACTCCGCCTTGATCCAGGGCGCCGGCGCCATGAAGCAGGGCGTCACCGACATCAACAACCGGCTCAACCAGCTCGAGGGCGAGCTCAAGCTCCTCCAGAGTGACTGGACCGGTGAGCAGCAGGCTTCCTACCACGCCGCGAAGGCCAAGTGGGACAAGGCCATCCAGGAGATGGCGGCGTTGCTCAACGAGACGCAGCTCGCCGTCGGGCAGTCTCAGGAGGACTACCTGAGGGCCGACCAGAACGGCGCCGCTCGCTTCCAGTGAGTCGCCGGCTCGAAGGCCCAACCAGGGGGCCGACACCATCTGCGTGTCGGCCCCTTCGCGCGCCGTCGCGATGACGTTGGATGATGCGCACGCAGGGGCCTGACGCCGGTCCCGACGAGATCCGAGGAGCACGATGAGTCAGACCCAGGCCGGAGCCTCCGGGCTCGTGCGGGTGACGGTCGCGTCCGGCAGCCGCCGCGTCGACCTCGTGCTCCCCGGCGCGATCCCCGTCGCCGAGCTGGTGCCTGAGCTCGCCCGCAGCGTGGGCCTGCTCGACTCGGCCACCGTGTACGCCGGCTACCGGCTCGTCACCTCCGACGGACGTCGTCTCGAAGGCGACTCCGGACTGACCCTGCAGGGCGTCGAGGACGGCTCGGTGATCACCGTCAGCGCGGGCGTCGACGACGACACCATCGCCGTCTACGACGACGTCGTCGAGGCGATGACCGACGTCGTCGAGCACGACCTCAAGCCCTGGGAGCCGGCCTCGGGCCGCCGTACGGCCTTGTCGGCGGCGTCGCTGCTGATGGCGCTCGGCGCGGCCGCTCTCTTCATCCAGTCCGACACCGGCCTGGCCGCCGTCGCCGGTGCCGTCCTCGCCGGCGCGCTCACGGCTGCGGCGATCGTGCTGTCCCGGGCGCAGGGCGAGCCCGAGGCCGCCGTCACCGTCGGCTGGATGGCCGCGGGGTACGCCGCGGTGGCCGGCCTGCTGCTCACCGACCTCGGCCTGCCGGCTCCCGAGGACGACTACGCCGAGGCGCTGATCGCCTCCGGCGCCGGCGTCGCCGTGGTGGGCCTGTGCTGCCTCGTCGGGCTCGGCGTGGGTCGTGCCCTCCTGGTCCCGGCCGTCGTGGTCGGTGCCGTCGCCGTCCTGACCGGCGCCCTGGTGCAGGGCACGGACCTCGCTCCCGCGGTCGTCCTCACCGTCGTGCTGACCTTCCTGGTGATGATCGGCAGCATCTTCCCCTGGTTGGCGCTCGGCGCCACGAGCACCACCGTCGACCAGCTGTACTCCGTCGAGGACGTCACGGCCGACCCCGACGAGCTGGACCCGGTCCGGATCGCGGCTGACGCGCGCCTGGCGCACGAGATCCTCGTCGCGATCTCGGCCACCGTGGGGCTCCTTCTCGTGCTGGTCGCGCCCCTGGCCGTGACGCGCGGACTCGACGGCACCCTGCTGGTCGTCGTGGCGTGCCTGGTCGTCATGCTGCGGACCCGCCAGTACCGCACCGGTTCGGAGGTCCTCGTCGGCCTGGCCTCGGGGATCTTGGGGCTCGCGTCGATGGCGGTCGCGCTCCTGGTGCACTGGCCGGAGTGGCGCCCCGCCACCGCGGTCGTGCTGGCCGTCGCCGGCGCCCTGCTGCTCGTCTCGACCCTCTCGCCCTCCGGGCCGTCCCTGCGGCGCGGCCGCCTCGGCGACGTGCTGGAGACCGTGGCCCTGCTGTCGCTGCTGCCGCTCCTCGTGCTCGCCTCCGGACTCTTCGACAAGATCAACGGCTGAGTCGCGCGATGGCCACCAAGAAGGACCTCGTCGAGGCCTACTCCTTCAGCCGACGACGGCTCGTCACCGCCTTCGTCTCGGGGGCCCCTGGGGGGCGCGAGGTGGAGCCGGCCCGCCCCGGCAGGGCGGTGATCGGTGGCATCGCGATCGCCGTGCTGCTCCTCGCGGGCGCGGCGGTGCTGAAGATCATCGGCTCACCCGTGGATCTGGACCCCGGCAAGGCGCAGCTGATCAGCGAGAAGGAGAGCGGCGCCGACTACGTCCTGATCTCGACGCAGGGCGAGGATGACCTCCGGCTCCGGCCGGTCATCAACATCACCTCGGCGATGCTGCTCCTGGGCGCGGACATTGAGCCGCTCGTCGTCCCTCGCGACAAGCTCACCGACCTGGACCCCGGCGAGCAGATCGGCATCCTCCAGGCGCCGGCGACCCCACCACCGGTGTCCGGCCTGATCGGGAGCGGCTGGACCGCTTGCTCCGGTGAGGTCGGTGGCTCCTCGGTGGGGCTCAGGGTCCGGGTCTCCCGCGACCCGCAGGTCGTGCCGACCCCCGACGTCAGTCTCGTCGTACGAGCGGTCAGCGACGATCCCGACGAGGACGGCACCGTCTACCTCATCTCCGAGTCGGCGCGCGGGGCCGACGACGCCCAGCCGCGCGCCTACTCCTACGAGATCCCGGGCGACCCCGGGGGCGTCCTGGGCAACGTCACCTCAGGCGGCGAGTCACAGGCGGTCGACGTACCGGCACAGTGGCTGACCACCTTCCCCGCCGGTGGGCCCCTGGCGCTGAGCACCTTCGGTCTCACGGCGAGACAGCTCGGCAGCCCCTTCCCGGGGCGCCCCGGCGACGGCCCGTTCAGCGACGCCGTCGTCGGCGACGTGGTCGAGATCGGCGATGCCGGGGACCAGCGGTACGTGCTGACCGCCGACGGGTCCGCGGTGCGCCTCGACGACTTCGCGGCGCGGGTCTACGCCGGGGTGCTGCCGAAGAAGTTCGACCGTGAGCCCATCGACGGGGGCAACGCACTGCCGGCCGACCTGGAGCAGGACCTGCCGTCCTTGAGCAACGCGTCCTGGCCACCGGCCCCGACGCTCGAGCCGCCCAGCGGCGAGTACTGCTCCTACCTGCGAGCAGGTACGGGGCTCACCCCGTCGGTCGTCCTCGCGCGCGCCGTCCCGGGTGGACCCGCCTCGGCCGTCGGCATCGAGGCCGACGACCGCCTGCCGACGGTCGACGCCGGTGCCGGGGCGTTCGTCAGGTCGGGCGGGTGGTCCGACGCGCAGGCACCCACTCGGGTGCTGATCGACGACCGCGCCATCGCCTACGGCGTGGCCGGCCAGGACGAGCAGGACAATCTCGGCTACGCGGCGGTCGAGGCCGAGGTCGTGCCCGACAGCTGGCTGGAGCTCTTCGACCCGGGGGTCCTGCTGAGCATCGAGGCCGCCCAGTGCCCACCGACCTCGGTGGCGCCGGACGAACCGTGCGCATGAGGGCGCTGCGGATCGCGCTCGGCTCGGCCGGTGTCCTCCTCGCCGGGTCGCTGGTCGTGGCCGGCGCGGCTCCGACGTACGCCATCGACGGCGACGAGTGCCTGGACATCAACGAGGTCGGCGAGCCAGGTGAGAACGACGTCACCCAGTTCGCGGCCGACGGGTCACCCGCCAGCGCGCTGCAGGTGCCGGCGACGCAGCAACGGGTCACCGAGCTGACCGGCAGGGTGGCCGGGGACGGGGTCACGGTGGCGGTGCTCGACTCGGGAGTGCTGAGCACTGGAGGGCTGCTCGACGTCGAGCGCGGCCGACCGGCACCAGGCGCGACTCGCACCACAGACCTCGTGTGGCACCAGGGGACGCTGCTCGCCGGGATCATCGCGGGGGCGCCAGACGCGGACTCCGGCTTGCCCGTGGGGATCGCGCCCGGGGCCGCGATCTACGACCAACGGATCTACGACACCGGCGCGGACGACGACGAGCTCACCCAGGTGGACGCGGATGCTCTCGCCGACGGGCTGGACGCGATCGCCCCACGGGTGGGCAGGGACGGCATCCGGATCGTCACGGTCGGCGTGCGGCTGCCCGCGGACACGCCGCGGCTGCGGCAGGCGGTCGAGCGGGTGACCGAGCGCGGCGCGATCCTGGTCGCGGCCTCCGGCCAGCGCACCGACCCCGACGAGGAGTCGCCCCAGGCCACCTTCCGGGCCGGGGAGGACGGCGCCGAGTCGTCCTGGCCGGCCGGCTACTCGAGGCCGAGCGAGGACGGGGACGCGATCCCGGGGGTCCTGTCGGTCACGACCACCGGGGCCCCGGGTGACGGCGGGGCCGACGCCACGCTCCAGGACCTGATCCTTTTCAGCTCCGCCATCGACGTCGCGGCGCCGTCACGAGGCGCGGTCTCCGTCGCCCTCAACGGCCGCTACTGCTCGACGTACGTCGAGTCCACGGCGGTCGCCGCTGCTGAGGTCTCCGGCGTGCTGGCCCTGCTGATGACGGCCTACCCCGAGGATCGTCGCGAGCAGCTCATCACGCGGCTCGAGGCGACGGCCTCGGGGACGACGCGGGTGGACCCGGCGACTCCCAACACCCGCATCGGCCGGGGCGTCGTCCAGCCGTACGAGGCGCTCACCCGACCGTTGTCGCCCGATCGCCGCGGCAACCTGCCCTTCGGCGTGCCGGCGGAGCAGGAGGCCGTCCCGGCGCAGCTGCCCGAGGCGGCTCCCGACGTCCTTGCTTCGACCCGCGACAACGCGGTGTGGTGGGGACTCCTGGGCGGAGGCGCCCTTGTCGTGCTCGCCCTGCTGCGACCCGTGCTGGCGCGTCGGCGGTAGGTCACTCACCACTCGTGCGGGCGATCCCGACGAGGTTGCGGACCGGTCCCGCAGGCGGCTGCTTGGCCCCGGCCCAGACGGCCCGGAAGGCTCGCTGCAGGCGCAGGTCGGTGGGGACCTCGACGAGGTGGCCCAGGTCGAGGTCGCGGGCCACGACCCGTCGGCTGAGGAAGGCCGCCGACCCGCCGGCCAGGACGGTGGCGCGCACGGCCGTGGCGGTGGTGAGCTCGGCGACCGCGGGGCCAGGAGCGAGCCCGTGCGCGCCGAGCGCCGACTCCAGCACCTCTCGGGTGCCGGACCCGCGCTCACGCTGCACGAGCGCGAGCTCGCAGACCTGCGTGGGAGTGAGCGGCGTACGACGTCGGCTGAGCGGGGTCCCGGGGGCGACCACCAGGGCCAGCTCGTCCTCGGCGACGGTCGTGTGCCGCACGCCTGCGGGCGTTCCGCCGCCCTCGACGAAGCCCAGGTCGGCCCGCCCGTCGCGCACGGCCTCGATCACGCGCGCGCTGTTGGACGCGGTCAGGCTCACGGTCGTCGGCGTCGCGCCCTCCGCCAGCTGGCGTTGGCGCAGCTGCACCAGCCACCGGGGGATCAGGGTCTCGGCAATCGTCATGCTCGCCCAGACGGAGAGGTCGCGGTCGTGGTCGTCCCGGAGCCCGTCGATCACCGCCTCGAGCTCGTCGGCGACCGACAGCAGATGGGCGGCGCGTTCGACGACCACGACGCCCGCATCGGTCAGCTCGGACCCGCGTGGACCGCGGCGTACCAGCCCGAGACCGGTGACAGCCTCCATGGTGCGCACCCGCTCCGAGGCGGCCTGCTGGGTGGTGCCCTGGGCGCGGGCCGCCGCACCGATGCTGCCGAGGCGTGCCACGAGCACCAGCAGGCGCAAGCCATCGAGATCCGGGACGTGAGGGGTCACAGGGCAGACCTTATCCTCCACACAAGGCGCGCTTGTGGATACACAGCGAAGCGCGGGCTACTCGACCATGCGGACTCGGCGGAGCCTGGAGGCATGACCTCGACGACGATCGCTGAGCCCGCCCCGGCAGCGCCGGTGCTCCGGACCCGACGGAGCCTGGCGGCCTTCGGGCCCAACTGGTTCGCCTGCGTCATGGGCACCGGCATCGTTGCCAACGCCGCGGCCACGCTGCCGGTGCAGCCTCCGGGGCTGCTCGACGCCGCGCGCATCGTGTGGGTCCTGGGCGCCGTCCTGCTCCTCGTGGTGGTCGCCGCCACGGCCGCGCACTGGCTGCACCACCCGGTCGCTGCCCGCCGTCATCTCGACGACCCCACGATGGCGCACTTCTACGGCGCCCCGGCGATGGCCCTGCTGACCGTCGGCGCCGGGGCCCTGCTGGTGGGCCAACCGCTGATCGGGACCCGTCCCGCGGTGGCCCTGGACGCCGTGCTGTGGATCGCGGGCACGCTGCTCGGCCTGGCCACGGCTGTCGCAGTGCCGTACCGGGCTTTCACCACCCACCGCGTCGCGTCGGACGCGGCCTGTGGTGGCTGGCTGATGCCCGTCGTGCCGCCCATGGTGAGCGCAGCAACCGGCCCGCTGCTGATCGCCCACCTGCCGGCCGGCGACCTCCGGCTCACCCTGCACCTGGCCTGCCTGATGATGTTCGGCCTGACCCTGGTGGTGAGTCTGATGATCATCACCCTGATCTGGGGCCGCCTGATGCACCACCAGGTCGGGGCAGCGGCGGCGGTGCCCACGCTGTGGATCGTGCTGGGTCCGCTCGGGCAGTCGATCACCGCCTCCCACACGCTCGCGGCCACGGCGCCGACGTCCCTGCCCGCGCCGTACGGCGACGCGGTCGCGACCCTGGACGTGCTCTACGGGGCGCCGATGTGGGGCTTCGCAATCCTGTGGGCCTCGCTCGCGCTCGCGCTCACCGTCCGGGCGGCCCGCACCACGCCGGCCGGACTGCCGTTCACCCTCACCTGGTGGTCGTTCACCTTCCCGGTCGGCACGCTGGTCACGGGTACGTCGGGACTGGCCGCCGCGACCGGGGCGCCGTTCCTGGTCGTCACGGCCGTGGCGCTGTACGTCGCGCTGGTGGCCGCCTGGCTGCTGGTGGCGACCGGGACCCTGCGTGGCGTCCGGACCGGCCACCTGCTGCGCGGCCCCTCTGTGCGACCTGCCGTAGCGTCGGTGGCATGACTGAGAAGAGCATGCGCGAGCGGATGCTCGCCGGTGAGCCCTACATCGCCGATGACCCGGAGATCGCCCGCGACTCCGCGCGGGCGATGCGCCTGACCCACGCGATCAACCTCGCCGACCCGACCGACCGCGACACCCTGCGGGCGCTGTTCACCGAGCTGCTCGGCGCCTTCGGTGAGGGCGCGGAGATCCGCCCGCCCTTCCGGTGCGACTACGGCTTCCAGACCACCTTCGGTGCGCGGTCGTTCGCCAACTTCGGCCTCGTCGTGCTGGACGTCGCCGCGGTCACGGTCGGCGACGACGTCCAGCTCGGCCCGAACGTCCAGCTGCTCACCGCCACCCACCCCCTCGAGCCCGGACCGCGCCGCGACAAGTGGGAGGCGGCCGAGCCGATCACCATCGGCAACAACGTCTGGCTCGGCGGCGGCGTGATCGTGTGCCCCGGTGTCACCATCGGAGAGAACACCGTCGTCGGCGCCGGCTCGGTCGTGGTGACCTCGGTCCCGGCGAACGTGGTCGCGGTGGGTGCGCCGGCGAAGGTCATTCGGCAGCTCTGAGTCAGAGCTGGCCGTCGCTCGATGCGTCGGCACGCGCCGGACTGGAGGAGGGCGACAACCCCAGAGCAGTTGTCGGCGTGAACCCTGTGGCGCGGATCGGCCGTGTGGCGGGCACGGCGATCGCGGTGCTAAGACGCAGGTCGATGCCCGTTCAGCTTGATTCGCCTGACGGCCATGGCGGAATCATGGAATTCTGCGTCTCGAGGGGCCAGGCGGAGAATCGGACTGGTTCGGTTGTGGCTCGGCCGCGACCAGTGTCACGGATGTCAATGGCCGGTCTGCGAAGTCTCTAGGGGGGAAAGTGCTGTCTCGAACCGCGACCCTTGTCGCTGCTGTGTGCACGGTTGGAGCGGTACTGATGTCGCCGGTCCCACCCGCAGTGGCGGCTGTAGCGAAGCCACAGATCGAGGACACGCGCGTCGAGCGTGCGCCGATGGGGGAGCAGGGCGGGCTGATGAATCCCGTCGTCTGGTGCCCTGACTTCCGGGAGCCGAAGGTGCGCACGGTTGCTCGAGGGCTCGATAGCGGCTTCCACAAGGTGTGGAGGTATCGCGGCAGTCTGCCCGGTCTCTATTTCCCGCGAGTTGAAGTGGGCCGGTACCGGTTGACGACCAAGGCGCGTTGCGGTGGAACGACCGCTAAACGGGTTGAGGTCGTTGTGGTCGAGGAGAAGACCGCTAGGACGACGATCGCACGCAAGGAGTTTAATCAGATCGAGCGTGGCATGACCCAAGCCAAGGTCCGCCGGATCGTCGGATACACAGGCACTGGATCGCGCTACCGAGCCCGGGTGTATCGGACCTACGACATGATGCCGTTTTGGGCCTACGCAAGCGTTGAGTTCCACCACGGGCGGGTTGTGCGCAAGAGCTGGAACTTCGGGCACGACTGAAGGGGCGCGCCCGGAGTCTGACACGGATCTCCGCCCACGGCGAGGTGCTGGCCAAGGCTGCTCATTCGGGGTGGTGCGACGCGCCCCGTACGAGTGTTCATAGATCCTTGGTCTACGTCCTCATGGGGTAGGTCTGGCCGGTGGCGTGGGCTTGGTGGTGGTGGAACGGACACAACAGCACCGCGTCGAGGGTTTTCGTGCCGCCGCCGTCGGCCCAGGCCTGGGTGTGGTGGACGTGGCAGAACGCCCCGGGGATATCGCAGGAGGGGTGTTGGCAGTGCTTCTGCTCGACGAGCAGGGCGAGGCGTTGGGCTGCGGTGTGGAACCGGGTGCCTCGGCCGAGGTCGAGGACGTGACCGCCCTTGTCCAGGACTGCGGGGAACACCTTCGCCTCGCAGGCGAGGCGGATGAGCTGTCCGGGTGAGACACCGGTGCCGGTCTCGGTGTGGCCGGCCTTGTCCGCACCCTCGGTGAACGTCTCCGCCTCGGCGGTGATGACCACGGTCGCAGCCAGGCCACCCTGCTTGGGGAGACCGTCGAGCGGGTAGCGCTCGATGTACTCGATGAACGCCAGACCCAGCTTGTGTGGGGTGGGCTTCTCGTAGTCGTAGGCACCGGCACCATCGGTGGCCCGCACGTGCTTGGGGGCGGCGAGGGCTTGGAGGGCTTTGCGGAACATCTCGCCCTGGAGCTCCGGGAGCACGAAGGAGCCACGGATGGTGCCGTCGCCACCGTGACGGAACCGTACTTCGGCCTTGTTGCGGGCGCGTTCTTCCTGCTCGGCCAACCGCTTGGCCTCACGAGCCTCAGCGGTCTCGGGGTCGAGGACCTCGAACAGCTTCTCCCCGAGCCGGCGCAGCTCGTAGGCATCGAAGTGCGCGGCCTGCTCGATGAGGTGCTTCTCCGCCACCTCACGCTCGGAGGCGAGGTCGTCGTCGAGGTTGTCGACTGCGTCGGTGATCACGGACGCCTGCTCAGGCAACACGGCACCGGTGGCGAGGGCGGCGCGTGTCTGGTCGTGGGAGGACACCTTCTTCGCCAGGCCGCACTTCTGGTTGGCCTCACCCCTGGTCATCCGGGTCGTGCGCGCCAACCACGCGCTCGTGGACCTCGCACCCATGGTCCCGGGCAGGTCGAGCGCTTCGACCTGGCCCAGCAGGCGGGTCTCGACCTCGGCCAACCGCGCGAGATCGGCGCTCAGGCGCGTCACTGCCGCGGTGGTCTCCTCGGCGTTCAACGACCACGCCGGGGTGTCGGTGATCTGATCCAGGCCGTGCTCGAGCAGGTCGAGGAAACCGAGGACGGGGTGTCCCGTCCCGGTGCCGTCGAGGTGCCTGCTCATAGGTCTACTCAAGCACCTGCCACCGACATTGCCGGGTGGTGAATCTGGCTCAACCACGGGGGTTGTGGACAATCGCGTCATCCACAGAGCTGTGGATGATTCGTGGGTAGGTGACGTGCTGGAGGGCGGTCGGCTCGCCCCATGTCCTCGACGCTCGCTGAGGCTCGTCAAGCACCTGCTGGGGGTATCGAGAGGCGCGCGAGTAGCGTGCCGGGCATGGGCGACGAGTGGCGTGCGGACCTGGTGGAGCGGCTGAAGGCCCTGGTGCGCCAGGCGGACCCGGATGTCGTCGAGGAGGTGAAGTGGCGCAAGCCCACCAACCCCGATGGCGTTCCGACGTTCTCCTGTGACGGGCTGCTCTGCACCGTGGAGACCTACAAGGACAAGGTGAAGGTCACCTTCGCCAAGGGCGCCTCGCTCGAGGACTCCAGCGGCATCTTCAACGCCAGCCTCGACGCCGGCACCCGCCGCGCCATCGACCTGCGCGAGGGCGACGCGCTCGACGAGGCCGGCTTCGTGGCGCTGGTCCGCGAGGCCATTGCCCTCAACCGCGCCTGACCGCCGCGCTCTCAGCAGCAGAACGCCGGTCCAGACCTGAGGGTCCGGACCGGCGCGGCTGTTGTCGAGTGGCGGAGGATAGGGGATTCGAACCCCTGAGGGCTTTCACACCCAACCCGCTTTCCAAGCGAGCGCCATAGGCCACTAGGCGAATCCTCCGCCGAGGAGCCTACCCGTGGTCCTGGCCGCTCGCCCAATCGCCTATGGTGGGGACAACCCCCCGCGTGGCGGCACCTCGCTGAATCCCCCAGGGCCGGAAGGCAGCAAGGGCAGGTGAGCTCTGTCGGGTGCGCGGGGGGCCCTTTCTTCCTGCGGAGACCACTGCCGCACGGTGGGCGCGGTTGGTCAGTGGCCGCCCGGGGTCAGCCAGTAGGATCGAGCCGCACCCGCACCCGGGCGGAGGCAGTGGCCTGGTCGCCGCCGTAGCGCACGCTCACTCGCTTGCCCATCACCTCTTCGGCACCTTCACCGTGGCCCGGGTGTCGCTCAGCTTGCGGCTGCGCACCTGCTCGCCGCCGTGCCACACCGTGATCCGTCCCTGGGGCTCCGGTCCGCGCGAGGTGACTCGGACGGTCAGCCTGCGGCGGTGCTGGGAGATCCGCAGCGTAGGAGCGACGCGCTCCGGCTCCTCGGGCTCGGGCTCGGGCTCCGGCTCGGGCTCGGCCCACGGCCCGAGGTGCACGCCGTCGCGCACGACCTTGCCGTCGGGCGAGGCGATCACCGTGAAGGCGTCGACCAGGTCGCCAACCGCGAAGCCGTCGGCGCTGACCTCGTCGCGCAGGGCTCCGACGTGGGAACGGTAGACCAGCCGGTCGTCGTACACCGCGATCCCCTGGTAGCAGGTCAGGCCCTCGTGGCCGACGACGCGGACCGCGTCGTTGTCGGTCCAGTTGTTCGCCTCCGCGGGGGCCAGGTCGTAGTACTTCCCACCACCGTTGCTGACGACGTACGTCGGCCCGCGATGACTGAGGTCGCCGGCCTCCACCGCGTTGGCGGCCAGGTGCCCGCGCGCGTAGGTGTGGTCGTGGCCCTGCAGCACCAGGTCGACGCCCACCTCCTCGAAGACCGGCAGCCAGGTGGCGCGGGTCAGCGGGTTGTCGCGGTCGGGGGTGGCGGAGAACATCGGCTGGTGGAAGGTCACGACCGACCAGCGGCCGGGGTTCTCGCGCAGGGCCTTGCGCATCCAGACGGCCTGGTCCGGCCCGCCCAGCGGCGCGTTGCCGTTGAGGGAGATGAAGCGCACTCCCTGGTAGTCGCAGAACCAGACGTCCTCGTCGTGGAACGCCGGACCGTTGCCCGGCATCTCGAAGTGGCCCTTGTACTGCTGCAGCAGCTGGTCGCCGCTGTACTCGTGGTTGCCCGGCGAGGCGATGACGAGCTTGCCGTGGGCCAGGGCACCGGCTCCGGCGAACCAGTGCGCCCACTCCTCGTCGTTGTCGGCGTTGTTGATCAGGTCTCCGGCGTGCAGCGAGAGCGCGGCGTCGGGGTAGGCGGCCAGCGCCCGCTCGACGTTGACCGGCCAGACGGTGTCCAGGCCGATCTGGGCGTCGCCGAAGTACAAAAACGTCCACCCCGGCGACGGGATGGTGGACGCGGTGGTCAGCGCGTGCCACGGCGACCAGCCGCTCTCGGGACTCCCCACGCGATAGTCGTACGGCGTGCCCGGAGCCAGGTCCTCCAGGGTCGCCGTGTGGTGCCGGGCCGCGGGCGGGCCGCCCATCAGGTTGACCCAGGTGGTCGTGGAGACCGGCGCCGACCGCACGGTGCCGTCGCCGGCGACGTACTCGACCATCCCGGTTCGGGTCGTGTCGTTGGTGCGCCAGGTGATCGACACCGACGACGAGGGTGTCGGCGTCGGGTTCAGGGCGACCCGGTCGGGCACCGGCGTCGGCTCGACCACGATGCCGAGGGCGCTGCGGGCCTGGGCCGGCAGCGCGCGGGCGAGGGTGGTCACGACAGGGAGCGCGACCAGGGCGGACAGGGCGGTTCGGCGAGTGAGCACGCCCGATGGGACGACACCCAGACGACGTCGGGACGAGGGCGAGGCGGGACCGGGGGTGAAGCGACCGTGAACATCGGGCGCCGGGTCGGTACCCACTGTCCCAGGGGGTCGTTAGGGTCTCGGGTGTGGACTCGCCCCTCGCCCTCTACCGCCGCTACCGGCCGGAGACCTTTGCCGAGGTGATCGGGCAGGAGCACGTCACCGAGCCGCTCCGGGCCGCCCTGAGCAACAACCGCGTCAACCACGCCTACCTCTTCTCCGGTCCGCGCGGCTGCGGCAAGACGACGTCGGCGCGGATCCTCGCGCGCGCCCTCAACTGCGAGCTGGCGCCGGTCCCCGACCCCTGCGGCGAGTGCGACTCGTGCCGCGACCTGGCCCGCAACGGGCCCGGGTCCATCGACGTGATCGAGATCGACGCCGCCTCCCACGGGGGTGTCGACGACGCGCGCGACCTGCGCGAGAAGGCGTTCTTCGCGCCCGTGCGCAGCCGCTACAAGGTCTACATCATCGACGAGGCCCACATGGTCACCACGCAGGGCTTCAACGCCCTGCTCAAGCTCGTCGAGGAGCCGCCGCCCCACCTGCGCTTCATCTTCGCCACGACCGAGCCGGACAAGGTCATCCCGACCATCCGCTCGCGCACCCACCACTACCCGTTCCGGCTGATCCCGCCCCGGCTGCTGTCGTCCTACCTCACCGAGCTCTGCGACAAGGAGGGCGTCACGATCGAGCCCGCCGCACTGCCCCTCGTGGTGCGTGCCGGGGCAGGCTCGGCCCGCGACACGATGTCGGTCCTCGACCAGCTGCTCGGCGGTGCCGGCCCCGAGGGGGTCACCCATGCCCTGGCGAGCGGCCTGCTCGGCTACACCCCCGACACGCTCCTCGACGAGGTGGTCGACGCGTTCGCCGCCGGCGACGGGTCGTCGGTCTTCGGGGTGGTCGACAAGGTCATCGAGACCGGGCAGGACCCGCGTCGCTTCACCGAGGACCTGCTCCGCCGCCTGCGCGACCTGGTGATCGTCGCCGCGGTCCCCGACGCGCCCGCCACCGGGCTGATCGACGTCTCCCAGGACCAGGGCGAGCGTCTGGTGGCCCAGGCCTCCCGTTTCGGCCGGGCCGACCTGAGCCGTGCGGCCGACCTGGTCGCCACCGGACTGACCGAGATGCGCGGGGCCACGGCCCCCCGGCTGCTGCTCGAGCTGATCTGCGCCCGGGTCCTGCTGCCCGGCGCCGACCACACCACACAGGGAGTGCTCGCCCGCCTCGACCGGATCGAGCGACGGGCCTCGATCACCGGCACGGTCGCCGCGCCCGGCTCGGTCCCGGCCCCCGCCGCCGCCTCACCGATCGAGCCAGCCCCTCCGGTCCTGCCCCCCGAGCCCGTGCGGGTCAGTGTTCCCGAGACCGCCGCCGCGGCACCTCCCGCGCCGGCCGCCGAGCCCGCTGCGGCCCCCGCCCCTGCGCCCCACCAGCCGGCCCAGGTCCGGATCAGCTCGACGCCTCCTGCTCCCGCGGCGGCCACGACGCCGGTCGAGGTCATCCCGGAGCGCCCCGCGGCGCAGGAGTCCGAGACCCACGCGCCTGCAGCGAGCGCCGGCGGACCACCCGCACCCGCCGCACCTGAGGCGCCGGTCGCCGCGCCGGCACCGGCAGCTTCGGCTGGGTTGTCGTTGGTCGAGGTACGACGCCTGTGGCCCGACGTCATCGAGGCCACCAAGCAGCGTCGCAAGATGACCTGGATCCACCTCACCCAGAACGCCCAGGTTGTCGCCGTCGACGGTGCCGTGCTGACGCTCGGGTTCGCCAACGTCGGGGCCCGGGACTCTTTCGACGCCGGCGGCAGCGCCGAGATCGTGCGGCAGGCGGCCATCGACGTGGTCGGCACCGCATGGCGGATCGAGACGATCATCGACCCCGGCGCCTCGGCGGGCCAGGCGCCCCCGCCCCAGCAGGAGGCGGCGCCGGTCGAGCGCCCGCCCGCGGCTCCGGAGCAGCAGGCGACCCCGGCCGCTCCCGGCGTCCCCGACCAGCCGCCCGCTCCGTCGTGGGCCGCGCCCGACGAGTCCCAGCCGCCACCCCCCGAGGCGCCGCCCGCGTGGCTGAGCGATGACGCCCCGCCACCGGGGGAGGCCACCACCCCGCCCGGGCGACCGGCTCCGGACCCGGGCGGGTCGTCCGCGGCCCGAGACGCCATCCGGGCCACGCGCACCACCGACGAGGCGCCCGACTCGAGTCGGGCCGAGGCGATGGCCGCGGCCGACGCCGACGCGAGCCCGGACGACCTCGACGCCGACTCCGACCAGCTCGGCACCGACGACCTCCTCGCCCGCGAGCTGGGGGCACAGATGATCGAGGAGATCCCCCACGAATGACCCGAATGACCGGCACGACGATCAGCGCCACGATCCGTGGGCGCTCCAGCGCCCACGTTCGGCGCACCACTGCACGACGTACTCGGATGGAGACCCGATGACCCAGAACCCCTTCGAGGCCCTCGGCGGTGCCGGCGGCTTCGACATGAATGCCCTGCTCGAGCAGGCCCAGCAGATGCAGGCCACCATCGAGTCCGCGCAGCAGCAGCTGGCCGAGACCGTGGTGGAGGGCACCGTCGGCGGGGGAGCCGTGACCGTGAAGGTCAGCGGCGTCGGCGACCTGCTCGGGGTCGACGTGACGCCGGGCACCGTCGACGGCGACGACGCGGAGTCCCTCGCCGACCTGAGCGACCTCATCGTCGCTGCCTACCGCGAGGCCAAGGCCCAGGCGGACCAGGCGGCCGCCGACGCCCTCGGGCCGCTGGCCGGCGGTGGTGGCGGGATGCCCGGGATGCCCGGTCTGCCGGGCGCCGACGGCGGGACCGCCCCCAAGCTGGGCTTCTGAGGCACCCTCACGGCTTCCCCTGCGCGCCGCCCACCGCAAGTGGGGGTGGTGCCGTCTAGGCTCGCGGTGTGTACGAGGGCGTGGTCCAGGACCTGATCGACGAGCTCGGGCGACTGCCCGGGGTCGGTCCCAAGAGCGCCCAGCGCATCGCCTTCCACCTGCTGCAGGCCGACCCGGTCGACGTACGACGTCTCTCCGACGTGCTGATCGAGGTCAAGGCCAAGGTGAAGTTCTGCGTGACGTGCTTCAACGTCTCCGAGGACGACCAGTGCCGGATCTGCCGCGACCCGCGCCGCGACCCGACGGCGCTGTGCGTCGTCGAGGAGTACAAGGACGTCGTCGCGATCGAGCGCACCCGCGAGTTCCGCGGCCGCTACCACGTGCTCGGAGGTGCCATCTCCCCGATCGACGGCATCGGGCCCGAGCAGCTGCGCATCCGCGAGCTGATGATCCGGCTCTCCGACGACACCATCACCGAGATCATCCTCGCCACCGATCCCAACCTCGAAGGAGAGGCGACCGCGACCTACCTGACCCGACAGCTCAAGCCACAGGGGTTGCGTGTGACCCGTTTGGCGAGTGGACTGCCGGTAGGCGGTGACCTCGAGTATGCCGATGAGGTCACCCTCGGACGTGCGTTCGCAGGAAGGCAGACAGCACCATGACCCAGCTCCCTCCCCCATCAGGCCCATCAGGCCCATCAGGCCCATCAGGTCTGCCCGGTCCGGACGGCGTGTCCGGCTCCCAGGGCCTCGACAGCGAGACCGAGGAGTTCGCCCAGCAGATCGCCGACTCCGTGGCGAGCTTCCTGCTGGCCCTGCGCGAGATCGCCCGCGAGGCAGACGGCAGCCGCGCGATCTCGCTGCTGCTCCTCGAGATCAGCCAGGTCCTCCTCGCCGGGGCTCGCCTGGGCGTCCAGCAGGACTTCGAGCCGGCCTCCGAGCACCAGCCCGACGTCGGCCCCGAGGCCGACGTCGACGACCTGCGCCTGCGCCTGGCCGAGATGCTCGGCAACCTCGACACCTACAGCTTCGTCTTCGACCCCTACGTGCCCGAGGTCGTGGCCAGCAACCTGTCCGACGACCTCGCCAGCATCGCCACCGACCTGGAGAACGGCCTGCGTCACTTCCGCCGGGGCAACGTCCGCGAGGCGCTGTGGTGGTGGCAGTTCTCCTACGTCTCCTCGTGGGGCAACCTCGCCGGCGCCGCGCTCAACGCGCTCCTCTCGGTCGTCTCGCACGACCGTCTCGACGTCGACTACGTCTCCGAGAGCGACCAGATCGAGGCCGCGGAGGCCGTGCTGGACAGCGGTCGGGGGTGACCCTCTCCCCTCGGTAGGATTGGGCCGCAGGATCCGGCACCCGGATCCGTCCCTCAGCCCCGATCCCCAGGAGTGAGCCCGGTGGGCATTGTCGTGCAGAAGTACGGCGGTTCGTCCGTCGCCGATGCTGCCGCCGTCAAGCGCGTCGCCCGCCGCATCGTCGAGGCCAAGAAGGCCGGCAACGACGTCGTGGTCGCCGTCTCGGCGATGGGCGACACGACCGACGACCTGCTGGCCCTCGCCGAGCAGGTCAGCCCGCTGCCGCCGGCGCGCGAGCTCGACATGCTGATGACCGCCGGCGAGCGGATCTCGATGGCCGTCGTCGCGATGGCGATCTCCGACCTCGGCTTCAGCGCGCGCTCCTTCACCGGCTCGCAGGCCGGCGTCATCACCGACTCGGTGCACCAGAAGGCCAAGATCATCGACGTCACCCCCGGTCGCATCTCCACGGCCCTGGAGGAGGGCCACATCGTCATCGTGGCCGGCTTCCAGGGGGTCTCACAGGACACCAAGGAGATCACCACCCTCGGTCGCGGCGGCACCGACACGACCGCCGTCGCCCTGGCGGCGGCGCTCGACGCGGACGTGTGCGAGATCTACACCGACGTCGACGGCGTCTTCACCGCCGACCCCCGCATCGTCCCTGCGGCCCGCAAGCTCGACCGGGTCACCTACGAGGAGATGCTCGAGCTCGCCGCCTGCGGGGCGAAGATCCTGCACCTGCGCTGCGTCGAGTACGCCCGTCGTTACAACATCCCGATCCACGTCCGTTCGTCCTTCAGCCAGCTCGACGGCACCGTCGTCTCCGGCAGCATCGAGGACCGCACCCAGGAGGACTCCATGGAGCAGGCGATCATCGCCGGCGTCGCCCACGACCGCAGCGAGGCCAAGATCACCGTCGTCGGCGTGCCCGACAAGGTCGGCGAGGCGGCGCGGATCTTCGAGGCACTGGCCGCGGCCCAGACCAACCTCGACATGATCGTGCAGAACGTCTCCGCGGCCGCGACCAACCTTACGGACATCTCCTTCACCCTGCCCCGCGGCGACGGGCAAGCCGCGATGGCGGCGCTGGCGGCGCTGCAGTCCGAGATCGGCTTCGAGAACCTGCTCTACAACGACCAGATCGGCAAGATCTCCCTCATCGGAGCCGGCATGCGCTCCCACCCGGGCATCACCGCCAAGTTCTTCGGCGCCCTCGCGTCCGCCGGCGTCAACATCTCGATGATCTCGACCTCGGAGATCCGGATCTCGGTCGTCGTCGAGGAGTCACAGGTCGACGAGGCGGTGCGGGCCACGCACACGGCGTTCGACCTCGACGCCACCGAGGTCGAGGCCGTCGTCTACGGCGGGACGGGGAGGTAGCACGATGACCAGCATCGGCATCGTCGGCGCGACCGGACAGGTCGGCGTCGCCATGCGCCAGATCCTCGAGCAGCGCGACTTCCCGCTCTCCGAGATCCGCTTCTTCGCCTCCGCCCGCTCGGCCGGCACGGTGTTGCCGTACGGCGGTCGCGAGGTCGTCGTCGAGGACGCCTCGACCGCCGACCCGACCGGGCTCGACATCGCGCTCTTCTCGGCCGGGGCGACCACCTCGCGTGCCCAGGCTCCGCGCTTCGCCGCGGCCGGCGTGACCGTCGTGGACAACTCCTCGGCCTTCCGGATGGACCCCGACGTGCCGCTGGTGGTCTCGGAGGTCAACCCCGGCGACCTGGCTCACGCCCGCAAGGGCATCATCGCCAACCCCAACTGCACCACGATGGCCGCGATGCCGGTGCTGCGGCCGCTGCACGACGAGGCCGGGCTCGTCCGGCTGATCGCCTCCACCTACCAGGCGGTCTCCGGCTCCGGCGTCGCCGGCGTCGAGGAGCTCGCCGGACAGGTCGCGGCGGCAGGTGACAAGGCCTCGGAGCTGGCCTACGACGGCGCGGCGGTGGCGTTCCCCCAGCCCACGAAGTATGTGCGCCCGATCGCCTACAACGTCCTTCCGATGGCGGGCTCGATCGTGGACGACGGTCTCGGCGAGACCGACGAGGAGCAGAAGCTGCGCAACGAGTCGCGCAAGATCCTCGGCATCCCCGAGCTCCTCGTCTCCGGCATCTGCGTGCGGGTCCCGGTCTTCACCGGTCACTCGCTGGCGATCAACGCCGAGTTCGCGCGGTCGCTGCCGGTCGAGCGCGCGCGCGAGCTCCTCGCGGGCGCGCCCGGGGTGGAGCTGAGCGAGATCCCGACCCCGCTCCAGGCCGCCGGCCAGGACCCGTCGTACGTCGGTCGCCTGCGGCAGGACGAAGGGGTGCCGGACCAGCGCGGGCTGGCGCTGTTCATCAGCAACGACAACCTGCGCAAGGGCGCGGCCCTCAACACGGTCCAGATCGCCGAGCTGCTCGCCGCCCGCTGAGTGCCGGCCGGCCGTCGGCGGTGGGCTCAGTCGTCCTGCGGAAGCTGGACGGTGGCGACCCACCAGGCGCCCGCGAACGTGGCGGCGCACAGCAGCGGCAGCACGACGACGACGGCCGCGCTGTCGAAGAGCCCGCCGAGCACGAGGATCGCGACGAGGCTCGCGACCCCGACGCCGAGGAAGCTCGTGAGGCCGGGCTCGGAGGTCTTCGCCCAGGCCAGCAGGAACCGGCCGATCACGACGGCCACGGCGAAGACGAGCACCAGGCCCACCATGCCCGGGCCCTTGCCGCACGACGTGTTGCCGTTCAGGGCCTCGCAGCCGCGAAAGCCCAGCGAGACCAGCCCGAGCAGTGCGGCGCCGGTGACCAGGCCGGCGAGCGCGGCAACGGCCACTGGGGGGACGGAGACGTGCGGGACGCGCAACGGCCGCCGCCTCGGACGGGTAGCGACTCGGCGAGGACCGGTGGCAGCAGGTCGGTCCTCCTCAGAGCTGTCGTCGGTCGCGACCGGCGATCCCGCATCGGCGAACACGAGATCGTCACCCGTGGCGACGGGCTCGGCGCCACGGCGGCGACCGAACAGGCGGGGGAGGGCGAGGGTCGGTGGACTCAGTCTCTCGTCGTCGTCGACCGGGCCGCGCCCGGAGTCGTCGTCTGCCATGCCACCGAGTGTCCCACGCGGCTCCTGGTGCCGACGAGGGAACCGCGGGACCCGTCGTGGCCCCGCGACCACCAGCGCAGCGCACCGGTGACGACGGCGTAGCCGACGACGACGCAGGCGCCGCCCGCGAGCACGTCGATCAGGAAATGGTTGCCGGTCCCGATCACCACGACCGTCATCAGCAACGGGTAGGCCAACGCCAGGGTCCTCCGGACGTGACCACCCATCAGCCAGAGCTGGATCGAGGTCCACAAGGCCCACCCGAAGTGCATGGACGGCACCGCGGCGTACTGATTCGTGGCGTCCCCGATCCCGCGCGGCGCGGAGGCCGCGGACCCCCACCAACCGTAGTCGGCGAACTCGCGCATCACGTCGACGATGCCGGTGCTCGGGGTCAGCCGCGGGGGTGCCACCGGGAAGGTGGCGTAGACGAGGACCGCCAGTCCGGACGCCACGACCAGCGACCAGTAGCCCGTCCAGTACAAGCGACCGCCGCGCCGACGCGAGAGCAGGAAGACCACCGGGGTCGCCACGTAGTGCAGGACGGCGTACAGGTAGCACGCGGTGACAGCCACCACCGTGGATCCGACGAACCAGGTGTTGAGGGCCTCCTCCACACCGCGGACGAGCCCGCCCTGGAGCGAGGCCAGCCACTCGGCGTGAGCGATCGCCCCCGCCGGATCGGCCGTGACCAGGGAGCGCACCACGGTGTAGGCGACGGCGAGGACGCCGAAGGTCCCGAACTCGATCGTCCACCGCAGGCTCCGTCGACGCAGTGGGATGCCGGGGTGCGCTGGCTCGGGCAGCGCCGTGGTCGCCGAGGCGGGCGTGGCGCCGCGGTGGGAGCAGTCCAGCATGCGAGTACGATACGGTATCGTACTGAACGGCGTGCGACGGGTACCGTCGGCGTATGGTCCCGCCCCAGGTCGACACCCCCTCCACGCAGGCCGTCCCGGCGTGCGCCGGACCGACGAAGCGCGAGGCGGAGCTGCTCGACGCCGCGCTCTCGGTGCTGCAGGACAGAGGCTTCGACCGATTCACCGTCGACGAGGTCGCAGCACGCGCCAAGGCGAGCAAGACGACGCTCTACCGCCGCTGGCCCTCGAAGCCCGAGCTGGTCCTCGCGGCCTTCACCCACGGCGTCCTGGACATCCAGGTGGGGATCGACACGGGCTCGTTGCGTGGAGACCTCATTGCGCTCGGCAACCTCGTCGTCCACCAGACCACCGAGCACGCGGCCACCATCGGGGCGGTCATGAACGAGCTCCGTCACGGGGCGGGCCTGCGCGATGCCTTCCTGTCCGAGTTCCTGCACGAACGACGCAGACTGATGGTCGGGGTCCTGGAGCGGGCGGTGGCCAGAGGTGAGATCGGGGCGCACGCGGTCTCCGACGAGCTGTGGGACCTGCTCCCGACCTACCTGGCCTCGCGGGCGATCTTCCCCGGCCGCGCCCCCGGCGAGGAGACCGTCCTCGCCCTCGTCGACGACGTCCTGCTGCCGTCCCTGCGCCGACCGGACGCGAACGACCCCGGCCCGCGTGGTGCGGTGCCGGGGTGCTCAGGCGGGAAAGAGGGTCGGGCTGACAGGATTTGAACCTGCGGCCTCGTCGTCCCGAACGACGCGCGCTACCAAGCTGCGCCACAGCCCGAAAGCAGCCGACCGTGGTCGGCTCACTCACCAACGAGCATACCGGAGGCGATCCGGTCAGCCGCAATCGCGGGGGGTCACGAGCCGACCACGCCGCTCGGCGTGGCGGCGGGCACGAGGGTGAGCAGGGTCGCCTCGGGCCGACACGCGACGCGGACCCGCACGTAGGGGTTGGTGCCGAGCCCTGCCGAGACGTGAAGCCAGGCCGACCCGGGATCCCCGGGGCGGGAGTCGGCCGGGTGACGGTGCAGGCCGCGCGCGCGGGCAGGCTCGAGGTCGCAGTTGGTGGCGAGTGCGCGCCCGTTGGGCAAGCACACCTGGCCACCGTGCGTGTGACCGGCGAGCACGGCGTCGTACCCGTCGGCGGCGTACTGGTCCAGGACCCGGAGGTACGGCGCGTGGGCCACGCCCAGTCGGACGTCGGCGGCCGGGTCGGCCGGTCCCGCCACGACGTCGAGGCGGTCGTAGCTCAGGTGGGGGTCGTCGACACCGGCGAAGGCCAGCCGGACACCGTGCACCTCCACCGCGGCCCGGCGGTTGGTCAGGTCGCGCCAGCCGGCCTCGGTGAAGCGCCGGCTCAGCTCGCGCCAGGGCAGCTGCGCGGACGCCGTGTGCCGGGTGCCGTCGTCGGGGAGGAGGTACCTCAGGGGGTTGCGCATGGTGGGCTCGAAGTAGTCGTTGGAGCCGTGGACGAAGACACCGGGGACGTCGAGCAGCGGCCCGAGCGCGTCGCACACGGCCGGCACCGCCTCGCGGTGCGACAGGTTGTCGCCGGTGTCCACGACCAGGTCGGGGTGCAGTCCCGCCAGAGCGCGGATCCACTCGAGCTTGCGGGACTGTCCAGGTGTGACGTGCAGGTCGCTGAGGTGCAGGACCCGCAGCGGCCGGGCTCCGGCGGGCAGCAGCGGCACCTCGACCCGGCGCAGGGTGTAGCGCCGCGCCTCGCTGAGGCCGAACCCCGTCGCCGCCAGGCCGGCGATCGTCGCAGCGCCCGCGGAGGCGGCGAGAAACCGGGCGGTGCTCATGGGGCCCAGGCTGCCACAATGGCGCTCATGAGCACCCTCAAGGACCAGCTGCGCGCCGACCTGACCACCGCCATGAAGGCGCGCGACGAGCTGCGCTCCTCCACGCTGCGGATGGTGCTGACCGCGATCACCAACGCGGAGGTTGCCGGCAAGCAGTCGCGGGAGCTGAGCGACGACGACATCATCGGGGTGCTCACCAGCGAGGCCAAGAAGCGCCGCGAGGCGGCGACCGCCTTCGCGGACGGCGGACGCGCCGAGAGCGCCGCCAAGGAGGTGGCCGAGGCCGGGGTGATCGCCGACTACCTGCCCGAGCAGCTCAGTGCCGACGACGTCGCCGCCATCGTGACGGCCGCGGTCGAGCAGGCCGGTGCCCAGGGCGAGGGGATGAAGGCGATGGGCAAGGTGATGGGCCTGGTCCAGCCCCAGGTGAAGGGCCGCGCCGACGGTGGTGCCGTGGCTGCCGAGGTACGGCGTCAGCTGGGGTGATCTGCGGGCTGATCGTCGTGGCGTGTTCTTCGGGGTGGGTGGGGCGCCCGCGCGCGTAGTCGACCGGGTCTCGCTGCGCTCGACCGCTGCGCGGCACCACCGGCAGGGGTAGGCGCGACCCGAGACCAGGCGACGAGGAGCGGACCACCGCTCCGATCAGCGACGCCCGCCGTTCCCGTTGCCGTTGCCGTTGCCATTGTTGCCGTTCCCGGGATTCCCGCCGCCGGTGTTGCCGGGGTCCCCGCCGCCGTTGTTGTTGCTCGGCGGCGTGGGTGGGCGGACGAAGTCCTGACCGGCACCCTCGACCGAGGCGGGGTAGACGAACGGCACGGCCTCGAGGCTGTCGTCGACGACCTTCATCGCGTCGCCCCAGATCGGCGCGGCGAGCCCGGAGCCGGACGCGCTGACGGTGACGCCGTTGATGGTGAGACCGTCGAGGCCGATCGGGGTGCCGAACTCGTTGGCGCCCGCGACCATCGCAGCGGTCGCGATCTCGGGGGTGTAGCCCACGAACCACACCGACGGCGACTTGGCCGTGGTGCCCGTCGTACCGGTCTTGCCGGCCGAGGGCACCGAGAGCTGCTGGGCGGAGGCGAAGCCGCCCGGCTCGATCACGCCGCGCAGGATGTCGTTGACGGCGTCCGCCGTGGACTCCGACATCACGCGGCTGCACGTGGCGGGGTACTCCTTGAGCGTGCTGCCGTTGGCGTCCGCGATCGAGGTGACGGGGCGCGAGTCGCAGTGGACGCCGCGCGCACCGAACGTCGCGTAGGCCTCGGCCATCTCCAGGGGGCTGACGTCGGCGACGCCCAGCGTGAAGTTGGGGATGCGCTCGGGTGAGACCAGGAGTCGGCCGTCCTTGGCGCGCTTGCCCGTGGGCGAGGTCAGCTGGATGCCCATCTGCTTGGCCAGGCGGAAGGGCTTGCAGACGCCGGTCTCCTTCTCCAGGTTGAAGAAGAAGGTGTTGATCGAGCGACGAGCCCCGGTGTAGAGGTTCTCGGTGCCGCTGGAGCTGACGGAGTTCTGCATCGGGAAGGTCCCGACGAACCCGGGCTTGCCCGGGCAGTTGGCGAAGTCGTCCTGGTTGAACGTGGTGCTGTTGGGCGCCGGGAACGTGCGGTTGAGCGGGATGCCGTCCTCGATGGCGGTCGCCAGCACGAAGGCCTTGAACGTCGAGCCGGCCTGGAAGCCGTTGCTGTCGCCGTACTGCTTCGGGACGATGTAGTTGAGGAACGTCTGGCCGCTCGCCTTGTCGCGGCCCATCGGGCGGGACTGGGCGATCGCCTTGACCTCACCGGTGCCGGGCTCGACCAGGGCCAGGGCCCCGATGGCGTTGTCGGTCGCGCGGACGCGGCCGCGGACGGAGTCGTCGGCGGCCTTCTGGTAGGCGAGGTCCACCGTGGTCTTGATCGTCAGCCCACCGGAGTAGAGCAGCCGCTCGCGCTCGTCGAGCGTCGTGCCGAGCGACTCGTCCTGCTTGAGGTACTCCAGCACGTAGGCGCAGAAGAACTGGGCCTGGCTGCTGGTGCAGCCGTTGTTGCTGGGCTGCGTCTTGAGCCCCAGCCCGCGGTCCTTGACCTGGTCGGCCTTCTCCTGGGGGATCACGCTGAGCTCGGCCATCCGGTCGAGCACGATGTTGCGGCGGGTGATGGCCCGGTCGCGGTAGTCGGTCGGGTCGTAGGCCGACGGGTTCTGGACCAGTCCGGCGAGCGTCGCGGACTGGTTGAGGTTGAGCTTCTTGGCGTTGACGTCGAAGTAGTGACGCGCGGCGGCCTGGACGCCGTAGGCGCCGTCGCCGAAGTAGACGACGTTGAGGTAGCGCTCGAGGATCCAGTCCTTGGAGTGACGGTTCTCCAGGGCGATGGCGTAGCGCAGCTCCTTCAGCTTGCGCGCGGGGGTCTCGGCGGTGGCCGCGGCCTGCGCCTCGGGATCGTCCCCGGCCTGCTGCAGCAGGGTCTGCTTGACCAGCTGCTGGGTCAGGGTGGAGCCGCCCTGCACCACACCGCCGGCTGCGGCGTTGGTGAAGAAGGCGCGCATGGTGCCCTTGACGTCGAGGGCCCCGTGCTCGTAGAAGCGGGAGTCCTCGATGGAGACCAGTGCCTTGACCATGCGCCGGTTGATCTGGTTGAGCGAGACGTTGACACGGTTCTCGTCGAAGATCGAGGCGATCGTGTTGCCGTTGGCGTCGAGGATCGTCGTCTTCTGCGCCAGCTCGTCGGTCTCGAGCTCCTGGGGCAGGTTGTCGATGCCGTCGGCGGTGTTGCTCGCCGCGAAGCCCAGGACGCCCGCGAAGGGGATCGCCAGGCCCGAGACGACGACGCCGAGGACGACGGATACGATCGCCATCACTCCCAGGTGCGAGAGCACCGTGGCGGCGTGCGGTCGTTCACTACGTGGTCTGGACACCGCACCAATGTACGGGAGTCGTGGGTGGCCGACCGATTCCTGCGACGCCGAGGAAACCCCAGGAAATGCTAGTCATCCTTGTCTAGTCATTTGTGACTAGACAAGGTGGGTCGAACGAGTCTGTTCCAACGCTGGCAAATTCTTTACCTTTTTCTCAAGGGAAAACTTCCGGCGGCGCGCCTTAGGTGCATGGTCCGACCGGACCGATGTGGGGACATCACTATGTGGGTTGAAGACTGGGCGCCGCGCGCTGCCTGCCGGGCGGAGCAGCCCGACGAGCTGTTCGTGCGAGGCGCGGAGCAGAACAAGGCCAAGCAGCTCTGTCAGGGCTGCCCCGTGCGCACCGAGTGCCTCGCCGAGGCCCTCGACAACCAGATCGAGTGGGGGGTGTGGGGCGGGATGACCGAGCGCGAGCGCCGGGCTCTGCTCCGTCGCCGCCCGACCGCCTCGTGGCGCTCGGTGCTGCAGAGCGCCAAGCAGGAGTCGACTGCTGCCCCGGTGCGCGTCTCGGTCTGAGGCTCACCAGCTCGTTGCGCCGCTCCCGTCGCGACGGGCCTCGGTCAGGTCTCGTCGACGCGGGTGGCCAACAGCTCGCCGATCCGGCGCAGCCCGCGCAGGTCGTGCACGTCTGCGGCCAGTGCGGGCACCAGCGTCGTGGCCACCTGCGGGTGGGCCCGTGCGAAGCCGGCGCGCAGGGCGCCCTCTCGCTCGACCAGTCGTGTCTGGTCGGCGTGCAGCCGTAGCAGGCCGGCCGTCAGCGACGTCGGGTCCTGGGCGCGCAGGCGCTCGGCGGCGGCCATCGCCTCGTCGGCCGACAGGTCGCCCTGAGGCACGGGGCTGGACCGGTTGACGACCAGACCCGCGAGCGGCATCCGGTCCTCGCTGAGCCGCTCGACGAAGTAGGCCGCCTCGCGCAGCGCGGCCGGCTCGGGCGAGGCCACGACGAGGAACGCCGTGCCGTCGGCCTGCAGGAGTGCGTAGGTCTTCATCGCCCGCTGACGGAACCCCCCGAAGACCGTGTCGATGGCGGCCACGAACGTCTGCAGGTCGCGCAGCACCTGCGCCCCCAGGATCCGGGTCAGCGCGTTGGTGATCAGACCGAACCCGGCCGAGACGATCCGGGCCGGGCCCTTGGCCGGAGCGAGCATCAGCTTGATGAAGCGTCCGTCGAGGAACCGCGAGAGCCGCTCCGGTGCGTCGAGGAAGTCCAGCGCCGAGCGGGACGGAGGCGTGTCGACCACGATCAGGTCGTAGGTCCCGTCGCGCTGGGCGTCGGCGCGGATCTGGCCCAGCTTCTCCATCGCCATGTACTCCTGCGTGCCGGCGAAGGAGGACGACAGGGTCACGTAGAAGGGGTTCTCCAGGATCGCCCTGGCCTTCTCCGGGCTCGCTTGCGCCTCGACGACCTCGTCGAAGGTCCGCTTCATGTCGAGCATCATCGCGTCCAGCGACCCGCCCGCCGAGGTGTCGACGCTGCTGACCGGGCGCGGAGTGTTGTCCAAGGCCGCGATGCCCATCGACTGCGCCAGGCGGCGCGCCGGGTCGATGGTCAGCACGACGACGCGCCGACCCCGCTCGGCCGCGCGCAGCGCGAGGGCGGCCGACGTGGTGGTCTTGCCGACCCCTCCCGAGCCGCAGCAGACGATGATGCCGACCGACCGGTCGTCCAGGAGGCCGTCGATGTCGAGCGGGTCGGCGGCAGGTCCGGCGGGGCCGACCCGGGTGCGGGCGCTCGAGCGGTCCCCTGGCCGTGACGTGGTGCGCGCGGCCATGTCAGGCCAGTCCCTGGGTGCGCAGCAGCCCGGCGAGCTCGTAGAGCGCGCCGAGATCGACGCCGCGGGCGAGCCGCGGCAGCTCGTAGGTCGGGACGCCGAGGGCGCCGACGAGCGCACGTTGGTCGTGCTCGAGCGCGCGACGCTCCGCGTGCTCGCGGCCCTCGGCCACCAGCCCCTCGACCAGGGACTCGGCCGGGTCGAGCCCGACGCCCTTGAGGTCGGCGGCCACGACGGCGGGGTCGGTGGAGGCCAGCTGGTCGGGGGTGAGCTCCTGGGGTCGGACCAGGTTGACCACGACCCCGCCGACGGGCAGGTCGTTGTCGTGCAGGTCGGCGATCCCGTCGGCGGTCTCCTGCACGGGCATCTCCTCCAGGACGGTGACGAGGTGGACGGCGGTGCGTGGCGAGCGGAAGAGCGTCATCATCGTGTCGGCCTGCGACTTGACGGGACCGACCTTGGCCAGGCCGGCCAGCTCGTTGCTGACGTTGAGGAACTGCGTGATCCGTCCGGTCGGCGGGGCGTCGAGCACGACGGCGTCGTACTCGATGGCGCCCTTGTTGCGGCTGTTGCGCTGCACCGCCTCGAAGACCTTGCCGGTCAGCAGCACGTCACGCACGCCGGGGGCGATCGTGGTGGCGAACTCCACCACCCCGACCTTGTCGAGGGCGCGCCCGGCTCGGCCGAGCTTGTAGTACATCGCGAGGTACTCCAGCAGGGCCGACTCCGCGTCGATGTGGAGAGCGTGGACGACGCCGGGGCGCTCGTCGTCGAGCGGCAGGCCGGTCGTCAGGCGGCGCTCCGAGTAGGGGAGCGGGTCGACGTCGAACATCCGGGCGATGCCCTGGCGCCCCTCGACCTCGCAGAGGAGGACGTTCTTGCCCCGGGTGGCCAGGGCGAGGGCGAGCGCGGCCGAGACCGTCGACTTGCCGGTGCCGCCCTTGCCGGTCACCACGTGCAGACGCACCCGCGGCCAGTCGCTCATAGCGAGCCACCCTAGAGGTTCGGCGAGCGACGCGGACCCCGAATAGGGGTGGTCGCGGCCCGCGGCGCTGCGCCACCTCGGCGAGCGTGCCCGGGTCTACAGTTCCGGCGTGTCGGTCTCCGTGCGCTCGAGCGGGCTCAACGTTTGCGTGCTCTCGCGCGTTGAGTCCGTGACGTCGTAGGCAGGTCGAGGTGGATCCGCGGTACGAGGAGTTCGTGGCGGTCGAGACGCCGCGCTTGCTGCGGGTCGCCTACGGACTGACCGGCAACCCGCACGACGCCTGGGACCTGGTGCAGGAGGCATTGGTGAGGGTGGGCATGAAGTGGCGCACGGTCGGCGACGGCAACCCGGGCGGCTACGCCCACACCACGTTGGTGCGCCTCAACATCGACCGCGGCCGTCGGCTCAGCCGCGAGCGGCTGCCGGGCGTGCTGCCCGATCACGACGGTCCGGTGCGCGTCGATGCCGTCCTCGACCCAGCCTTGATCGAGGCGCTGCGTGGGCTGCCGAAGCAGCAACGCGCCGCGGTGGTGCTGCGTGCCCTGGAAGACCTCGACCACGCCGGGATCGCCGAGCGGCTGGGGTGCTCGGTCGGCACGGCTCGCAGTCATCTCTCCCGGGGGCTGGCACGGCTGCGGGAGATCCTCGCCGAGCGGGAGGTGAGTGACCATGGAGCCTGAGGACGAGTCGTACGACGACCTGCTGGCGCGCATCCAGGCCGCCGGTGCACGGGTGGCCCCCGGCCCCGCCGCGGGTGAGCGGGTGCATGGTGCGCTGGCGCGTCGTCGCCGCCGTCGCCGAGCCCAGGTCGCGCTGGCCTCGGTGACCGCGGTTGCCGCCGTGACGGTGGCCGGCGTGGTCGTCGTACCCGGGCTGCTCGACGACGACGCCACCGTCACACCCGCCGACGAGGTCTCTGCCCCGGCGATCATCGAGGGCGGCGGCTACCGGCCGGCGGGGTTCTTCAAGGACGTCGTCGGCGGCACCGCGGTCCCCTCGATCACCCGGTACTACCGCACCGTCCGCAAGGTCGTGTTCACCGCGCGCTTCGAGTGGTCGCCCGACCCGGCCCGCGAGGCCTTCCTGGCCGACCTGTCCCTGGAGCGCTACCGCTCCGACGCCGAGCAGCGGTGCGCCCGACTGGTGGAGGAGGACGGGAGCTGCGACGTGCGGGAGGACGGCTCGGTGCTGGCGACGTACGAGGTCGCGGCGGACGGGGCCTTCCTCGCCCCGATCGGCCAGGAGGGCCGGCTGCGCCTGGATGGTTCCCCAGGCGTGCTGCGCGGGGCGACGTACTTCCGGACCGACGCCAAGGCGGTCACGGCCCTGGTCTGCAACTGCAGCAGCCTGGGCGGCGCCGTGCTGAGCGAGGCTCCGCCCGTCTCGTTCGAGGCGCTGGCCGACGTGGTCACCGACCCGTCGTGGGCGCTCCGGGTGGGCTCATGACGGTTGGTGGTGCCGGGCGAGTCTTGTGGAGAGGGCATGGGCCCCCGTCAGGAGGAGTGCTCCCAGCTCCGGTCGCCGACTCTCGGAGAAGCGGCTGGCCACCCCGGTCAGGCTGAGCGCACCGACGGGTTTGTCGTCCGGGTCGAAGACGGCCGCGGCCATGCCCCAGCTCCCCTCGACGATGAGTCCGGGGTTGGTCGCGTACCCGGCCGTGCGCGTGGTGTCGAGCCGGTGGCGCAGCTTCTCGGCCGAGTGCTCGGACCCGAACTCGTCGGTGAGATCGGCCCGGTGGAGGTAGTCGTCACGCTCCGACGCCGACAGGAAGGCAAGGATCACCAGGCCGGCGGAGGCGACCCCGAGGGGAAACCGGGTCCCGTGGTCGAGGACGTGGGAGCGCAGGGGGAAGGCGCCGTCCTCGCGGATCAGGCAGATCGACTCATCACCGCGCCGTGCGGAGTAGAAGGCGCTCTCCCCGGTGTCGACCGCCAGCTTGCGCACGACGGGATGGGCAAGGTGGGTGACGTCGTAGCGGGCCGCCGCGGAGCGGCCGAGGAAGTGAAGCTCGGGTCCCAGCTGCCACCACCCGGTCTCGCTGACGCGCTGGACCAGACCCTGGCCCGCCAGGGCGGTCAGCAGGCGATGGGTCGTGGGTCGGGCGAGCCCGCTGGTGTCGCTGATCCGCGTCGTCGTGGCCCCGGTGGGTTCGTGGGCAGCCACGGCACGCAGCAGGAGTCCGATCCTGGCCACGAGGTCCGAGGGTGCCGTCACGGCGTCACCGTACCCGGAGCGTCCACTCAGTGAACGCAAGGCTCCCGGCGCTGCCGCTTCGTGAGCAGATCACGTCTGTTCAGTGGACGAGGTTGACCGCTCGTGCGCGGCGGAGTTGAGTCTGCGCCATGGACAAAGTGGTCTCCACGGCGGCCGAGGCCGTCGCCGACATCAGGTCAGGTTCGTCGCTCGCGGTGGGTGGGTTCGGGTTGTGCGGGATCCCGTCGGTGTTGATCGCGGCGGTGCTGGCGTCGGGGGTCGATGACCTGGAGGCGTTCAGCAACAACGCGGGGGTCGACGACTGGGGGCTGGGGCGGTTGTTGGCCGCGGGGCGGTTGCGGCGGATGGTGGCCTCGTATGTGGGGGAGAACAAGGAGTTCGCGCGGCAGTACTTGTCGGGTGAGCTGGAGGTCGAGCTGACGCCGCAGGGCACGCTGGCCGAGCGGATGCGGGCCGGTGGGTCGGGGATCGCGGCGTTCTTCACCGCGACCGGTGGTGGCACGCAGGTGGCCGAGGGTGGTCTGCCGTGGTTGTACGACGCCTCGGGGGAGGTGGTGAAGGCCTCGCCGCCGAAGGAGACGCGGGTCTTCGAGGTCGACGGGGTCGAGCGGGAGTTCGTGCTGGAGTCCGCGATCGTGGCGGACTTCGGTCTGGTGCGGGCCTGGAAGGGTGATCGGCACGGCAACCTCGTCTACAAGGACTCGGCGCGCAACTTCAATCCTTTGGCGGCGATGTGCGGCCGTACGACGATCGCGGAGGTCGAGCATCTCGTGGAGCCGGGCGAGCTCGTGCCGAACGACGTGCACACGCCGGGGGTGTTCGTGCAGCGGGTGGTGGAGCTGAGCCCCGAGCAGGCGGCCGACAAGCGGATCGAGAAGACGACCACGAGGAGCCGGGCATGAGCTGGGATCGTGAGCAGATGGCGGCGCGGGCTGCGGCTGAGCTGTCGGACGGGTCGTATGTGAATCTCGGTATCGGGTTGCCGACGTTGGTGCCGAACTACGTGCCTGACGACGTGGAGCTGGTGCTGCAGTCGGAGAACGGTGTGCTCGGCACGGGTGCCTATCCCTACGAGGGTGAGGAGGACCCGGACCTCATCAATGCGGGCAAGGAGACGGTGACGTTGCGTCGGGGGGCGTCGATCTTCGACTCCGCGACGTCGTTCGGGATGATCCGCGGCGGCAAGATCGATGCTGCCATCCTGGGCGCGATGCAGGTCTCTGCGGCTGGTGACATCGCGAACTGGATGATCCCGGGCAAGATGGTCAAGGGCATGGGTGGCGCGATGGACCTGGTCCATGGTGCGAAGCGGGTGATAGTGCTGATGGAGCACGTCGCACGTGACGGGTCGTACAAGATCGTGCGGGAGTGCTCGTTGCCCTACACCGGCAAGGCGGTGGTGCAGCGGATCATCACCGACCTGGCCGTGATCGACGTACGGCCCCCGACCGAGGGTGGCGGGCTGGTCCTGGTCGAGCTCGCCCCGGGGGTGTCCGAGGACGAGGTCCGCGCCAAGACCGAGCCCGCCCTGCACGACTGAGCCGAGCGGCTCAGCCGATCGGCAGCGGGATGAGCTTGTTGCCGTCGACGAACGCCTTGCCCGTCGGCGGGTCGATCGCCAGGTCCAGCCACAGTCCTCTCTTCGCGGCGCGTGGCTTGCCGGTGGGGGTCGCGACGACGGCCAGAGTCGCCACCTTGGTCACGTCGCGCCGCGGGTCGACGAGGGTCAGCCGACCGTTGTCCCCGATCCGGTAGCTGCCCTTCAGGCTTCGCGCGTACGTCGAGCCGACGTCCGGCTGCCCGTAGCGGGTGGTGTCGACGGCGTAGCGCAGCCGGAACCGTCCGGAGTCGCGCAGTCGCAGCCGTTGCTCGACGACGCCGCGGCCCTCGTCGACGTTGGCGCCGTACTGCCACAGGCCGTCGAGACGCTGGCCCGGGCGGGGGTGGACCAGGCGCGAGTACCGCTCGCCGTCGAAGAAGGCGGCCTGGCGGGTCACCCGGCCGATCGTGGCGCTCCCCACCTGGACGAGTCCGCTCGCGTCGTCGTGGTGGTACGACGAGCACGGCTGCCCCTTCCCGCACCGCACCGTGCCGTTGCTGCCCAACGCGCGGCCGGCCCGCTCGTCGTCCACGAAGACCACGCGGTCGGAGGTGCGGAAGGTGCACTCGCCTTCGGCAGCGCAGTCGTAGGAGTCGAACCCGATGGCGGCGTACATCCGCCCGGCCAATGAGTCGTCACCGGGGATCGGTGCACTACCGGCCCGCCACACGTAGGGCAGCCCGACGCGTCGGGGCTCGGCACCCGGAGCGGTGACCTCGAAGGTCAGCGTGTGCAGCCCCGTCGTCCGCGCTCGCACGGCGTAGTCGACGATCTGCGTGCGGTCGGTCTCGAGGGCGTCGATGGTGGTGACGAGGGGGTCGACGTACAGGCCGCGGTGCTCGATCACGGTGACGGTCACGTCACTCAAGGGCGCGGTCGCGCTGATCGCCAGGCTGACGTCGAAGCAGTCGTCGTCGTAGCGGTCCCCGCTCTCGGCGATGCACGCCTCGGGCGAGGCCGGTGGGTCGGTGTGGACGAGCCGCTCCACCTGCAGGGGGTTGCCGGGGCCGGGCTGGGTGCTGAGGTTGAGCTCCGGCGCCGAGGTGGCCCGGGCGTCGGACGCGGCGAAGGCCAGGGCGAGCGGGGCGACGAGCGTGAGCAGGGATGCTGCGACCAGGGATGGTCGGGTGGTGCGTGGCATGGGGGTCTCCGAACGATCTCGCAGTGGTGCACGGGCGCACCACGCAGGATCAACGCGACGCCGGCGCAAAACGTTGAACGCGCCAGGACGTCGGGCCGAGGCGTTCTTCGGCGGCGCCATCTCGATCACCTCCGACGTGGCCCTCGTCCACCGCGTCGACATCGTGCTGGCTTCCGGCGAAGCTTGCGGGTGTGCGCGCTTGTCCTGGCGACGTGGGCCGCGAGTAGGGTGCCGAGCATGACGAAATGGGAGTACCAGGTGGCGCCGATTCCGCTCCACAACGAGGCCTTGATGCTCAACAACTTCGGTCAGGACGGCTGGGAGCTGGTCACGATCCAGACCAGCGCGCAGGGCGGGCTGATCGCCTTCCTCAAGCGCCCGGCGCAGTAGCACCATGAGCACCCCCGAGGAGCGCCTCGCCGAGCTCGGCCTGGCCGTGCCCGAGGTCGCCAAGCCGGTGGCGGCCTACGTGCCCGCCGTCCGCTCCGGCGACCAGGTCTTCACCTCCGGCCAGCTGCCGATGCGCTCGGGCGAGCTGATGGCGACCGGCAAGGTCGGTGCGGAGGTCAGCGTCGAGGAGGCGGTGTCCTGCGCCCAGCAGTGCGCACTCAACGCGATCGCCGCGATCCGCGCCGAGGTCGGCGACCTGTCGCAGGTCAAGCAGATCGTCAAGGTCGTCGTCTTCGTGGCCTCGACGCCGGACTTCACCGGCCAGCCCGGCGTGGCCAACGGCGCCTCGGAGCTGTTCGGCGAGGTCTTCGGCGACGCGGGGATCCACGCCCGCTCGGCCGTGGGGGTCGCCGTGCTGCCGCTCGACGCGCCGGTCGAGGTCGAGGTCCTGGTGGCGGTGTGAAGATCCCGCTGCCACCGGTGCCACTGCCCGACGCGGTCGCCGACGTGGCCCGCGAGTACGTCGACGGCACCCGTACGCCGGTCGAGCCGCGGCAGGCGGCCACGGTGATCCTGCTGGCCGAGACGCACGACGCCGATCAGTCGGACGAGACGGGTGGCGGGCCTGAGGTCTACTACCTGCGCCGCCAGGTGTCGATGGACTTCGCCGCGGGGATGGCGGTCTTCCCCGGCGGCGGAGTGGACAGGCGCGACTTCGATGCCGAGGTGGCGTGGGCCGGGCCGACACCAGCCGAGTGGGCGGTGCGGCTGAGCTGCGGCGAGGACCTCGCGCGGGCGTTGGTGTGCGCGGCCGTGCGCGAGACGTTCGAGGAGTCCGGGGTCCTGCTGGCGGGACCGGCCGCGGACTCGGACACGACCGTCGTGGCCGACACCACGGGCGACGACTGGGAGGCCGACCGCGTCGCGCTCGAGTCGCGCGAGCTGTCCCTGACCGACTTCCTCAACCGCCGCGAGCTGGAGCTGCGCTCGGACCTGCTCGGCGTCTGGGACGCCTGGCTGACACCGATCTTCGAGCCGAAGCGCTACGAGACCTGGTTCTTCGTCGCCAAGCTGCCCGAGGGGCAGCGCACCCGCGACGTCTCCACGGAGTCGTCGTCGGTGGCCTGGCTTCGGGCCGGCACGGCGGCGGCGCAGGCGGAGTCGGGTGAGCTGGCGATGATGCCGCCGACCTACCTGACCTCGTTGGAGATCGCCAGCTTCTCGACCCGCGACGACGTGCTCGCAGCAGCGGCGGACCGCACCGCCGTGATGTTCACCCCGACGGTGGAGCCACTGGGGGAGGGCTTCACGCTCTCCATGCCCGACCGCCTGAGGCCGGTGCTGGCGGAGCGGAGGGGTCGATGACCGACGCGACGTGGGCCGGCGGGTCGTACGGGGAGCGCGGCGAGTGCCTGCTCGCGCCCAACCCCGGGATGATGACCCTCGACGGGACCAACACGTGGGTGCTGCGCGAGCCGGGATCGTCGACCTCGATCGTGGTCGACCCCGGCCCGATCGAGGACGGTCACCTCGAGCGCGTCGACGAGGTCACCGGTGACGTGGGCATGATCCTGCTGACCCACCACCACGTCGACCACTCCGAGGTCGCTGCCGAGCTCGCCGAGCGCAAGGGGTGCGCCGTACGCGCGCTGGACCCCGAGTACTGCGTAGGCGCCGACCCGCTGACCGACGACGAGCTGCTCGACGTCGGCGGGCTCGCCGTTCGGGTGGTGACCACGCCGGGCCACACCGCCGACTCGATCTCCCTGCTGCTGCCCGAGGAGAAGGTGCTGCTCTCCGGAGACATGGTCCTCGGCCGCGGTACCACCGTCGTGGCTTACCCCGACGGCCAGCTGGGGCCCTACTTCGAGTCGATCGAGAAGATGCGCGCCCTGGTCACCGCCGGTGACGTCGAGACGATCTGGCCCGCGCACGGCCCCGTCCTCACCGATGCCGGTGAGGTCCTGGACTACTACCTCACCCACCGCCGTGCCCGCCTCGAGCAGGTGCGCGAGGCGCTGGTCGAGCTCAAGGCCCAGCCCCACCCCGAGGGCATCGCCACCGACGAGCTGCCGCGCAAGGTCGTCGAGATCGTGTACGCCGACGTCGACGAGTCGCTGTGGGTCCCGGCCGAGTGGTCGGTCCGGGCGCAGCTGGCGTACCTCGCCGAGCAGGACTGAGTCGACCGGGAGAGCTGAGCAGCCGTAGGCATGCCGATGACCCCGCTGGTGCCAGCGGGGTGTCGGGGCGGGGTGTTCAGGGCTCGGGTGGGTCGTGGATCTCGGTGGTGAGGGGCATCCGTCCGTGGCGTCGGGCTCGGGTGACGCGGAAGCGTGATCCGGTGGGGCTGTCCAGTGGTAGACACCGGGTTGTGGTGTGTCGTAGGTCCAGGCGCTGAAGGTCTTGGTGCGGTGGTGGCGTCGGCAGAGCAGGGCGAGGTTGTCTCGGAGGCTGAGCAGCGAGCCCCTGGGCGAGCGATGACGAAGCCCTGTGAGCTGACCGCTCGCCCGTTCCGCGGGTCGGGGCTGTGGTCGCGGCTGCTGGTTGCCTCGCCGGGTTTCGTCACGCTCCGTCGTGGCTTCGTCCCTCAGCCACGGTCGCTGCTCAACCACCGATGATCGCG
>Ga0209094_1000115_pt1 | contig 69278 bp, 63 predicted proteins | sample COGITO_mtgs_1004_2_FD_184790 | JGI IMG/M metagenome (GOLD analysis project Ga0209094, IMG submission 184790) | Pelagic marine microbial communities from North Sea - COGITO_mtgs_100430 (SPAdes) (version 2) | ecosystem: Environmental > Aquatic > Marine > Epipelagic ... | reverse complement strand
CACCCTCTACACCAACCCCACCGGACGACTCGTCGCCACGACCAGCAAGCAACGCTTCGCCCCCGACGGACTCGCCGACTTCCTCACCCTGCGCGACCAAGGCATCTGCCGCACCCCCTGGTGCGACACCCCCATCCGCCACATCGACCACATCACCACCCACGCAGCAGGCGGCGAGACGTCCGAGAACAACAACCAAGGCCTCTGCCAAGCCTGCAACCACGCCAAACAAGCCGACGGCTGGACCCAACGAGCCATAGAAGACGACACCGGACGCCACACCGTGCAGACCACCACCCCCACCGGCCACCGACACCGATCCCGCGCACCCACACCACCCACCCCAGCACGACCACCCACCCAGGCCGGCAGACCCGCGGTCGCCTACTACCAACCCGCCTTCGACATCGACTACCTCGCGGCTGCCTGAGCACCTGCCGTCACACTGGTCCCGTGACCCACCTCGTCCTGGCCTCCGCCTCCCCCGCCCGCCTCGCGACCCTGCGCAGCGCCGGGATCGAGCCGACCGTGATCGTGTCCGGGGTCGACGAGTCCCAGCTCACCGGGCTCTCACCGGTCGACCTGGCGCGCGGGCTCGCCGAGCTCAAGAGCTCGGCGGTGGCAGCCCGCGACGACCTGCCGGCTGGCGCCCTGGTCCTCGGCTGCGACTCGGTGCTCGAGCTCGACGGCGAGGCGCTCGGCAAGCCGGGCGACCCCGAGACCGCGACCCAGCGCTGGCAGGCGATGCGCGGGCGCAGCGGGGTGCTGCAAAGCGGGCACAGCCTCCACGACACGGCGACGGGGCGCCACGTCTCGGCCACGGCCTCGACCACGGTCCACTTCGCCGACGTCACCGACGCCGAGATCGCGGCGTACGTCGCCACGGGTGAGCCGCTGCACGTCGCAGGCGCGTTCACGGTCGATGGTCTCGGCGGGGCGTTCGTCACCGGGATCGAGGGCGACTTCCACAACGTCGTCGGCGTCAGCCTGCCGCTGCTCCGCACCATGGTGGCCGACCTCGGCCACTCCTGGACCGATCTCTGGGCACCACCTGCTTGAGTGAGCCCATGTCCCCCCTCGTGCTCGGCCCCCTGCTCCGTCACGTCGACGAGACGTCCGCGTGCATCTGGGTCGAGGTGGCCGACGCCGCCGAGGTGGTGGTCCTGGCCGGCGAGCACCAAGGCAGCTCCCGCACGTTCCGGGTGCACGACCACCACTACGCCCTGGTCTGCCTCGAGGGACTCGAGCCGGGCTCGCGCACGACGTACCGCGTCGAGGTCGACGGCGAGCAGGTCTGGCCGACCGACGACTCGGGCCTCGCCGGCACCGGGACCCTGCCCCCGTCGTGCGTGACCACCCTCGATCCCGCCAAGCCCTTGCGGATCGCCTTCGGCTCCTGTCGTACGTCGGTCGGTCACGACGCCGACGGCAACGACACCCACGGGGTCGACGCGCTGCGCGCCTACGCCCTGCGCCTGGCCGGGGTGACCTCGAGCGACGGCGAGGACGATCCCGACCGGGGCGAGCCGCGCTGGCCCGACCTCGTGCTCTTCCTCGGCGACCAGGTCTACGCCGACGAGACCACCGACGCGATGCAGGAGTTCATCTCCGCACGCCGCGACATCGACGAGCCACCCGGCACCGAGCTGCAGGACTACGAGGAGTACGCGCACCTGTACTCCCTCGCCTGGTCCGACCCCGCCAACCGTTGGCTCCTCTCGACGCTCCCGACGGCGATGATCTTCGACGACCACGACATCCGCGACGACTGGAACACCTCGCAGTCGTGGAAGGACGCGATGGAGGCCACCGACTGGTGGCACGGGCGCATTGTGGCCGGCCTGGCGTCGTACTGGGTCTACCAGCACCTGGGCAACATGACGCCCGACGAGCGCGCCGAGGACCCGATCTGGCGTCGGATCGCGGCCCATGAGGGCCCCGAGGAGTACGACGCCTCCGCAGCGCTGGACGAGTTCGCCGACCGCGCCGACCAGGAGCCCACCAGCTACCGCTGGAGCTACGCGCGGCGCTTCGGCGACCAGGCGCGCCTGGTCGTCGTCGACTCGCGCGCCGCCCGGGTCCTCGATCCCGAGCGGCGCTCGCTCCTGGACGACGACGAGATGGCCTGGCTCGACGAGCACCTGCGTGGCGACGTGGAGCACCTCCTGGTCGGCACGTCCCTTCCGTTCCTGCTCGCGCCGGGGCTGCACTACGTCGAGGCGTTCAACGAGGCCCTCGTCGCCGGATCCTGGGGCACTCGCTTCTCGGGCGTCGGCGAGCGGCTGCGTCGCGGCGTCGACCTCGAGCACTGGGCGGCCTTCCAGGACGCCTTCCAGCAGGTCGCCCGGATGACCCTGGAGGTCGCGCGCGGCGAGCGTGGCCGCGCACCGCGCACCGTCACGTTCCTGTCCGGCGACGTGCACCACAGCTACGTCTCCGAGGCGGTGCCCAGCCGCCGCGAGCTGGCGAGCGGTGCACCGCTGCAGAGCCGCATCGTGCAGGCGGTCTGCTCCCCCATCCGCAACCCGCTCTCGCGCAGGTGGCGCTTCGCGACAGCGGCTGCGTCGTACGGCGTCGCGGGACCGCTGGGCGCCCTCGTCGGTCGCAGCGCCAAGGTGCCCGACGCGCCCCTGAGGTGGCGGCTGGTGCGCGGGCCGTGGTTCGACAACAACATCGCCACCCTCGAGCTCGACGCCGAGAGTCGCCTGCGGATGTGGTGGGCCACCGGGACCGTGCACGACGGTGACCACGACCGCCCCGTGCTCGAGCTCGTGGCCGACGTGACGGTCCCCGAGGGTCAGGCGGCCGAGGAGACCGTCTCCGCCGGACGCCGGAAGACGAAGCGGCGGAACAGGTAGAAGCGCGCACCGAAGGCCAGCACCAGCCCGACGCCGTTGGCCGACAGGTTGTCCGAGAGCGCGTCGTCGAGACCGAACACGTGCCGGGAGATCGCCAGGCACCCGACGGGCAGCGCCATCGCGGCCAGGTTGATCACGACGTACGCGGTCCAGCCGCCGTCGGCCTGCTGCGGCGGCCGGTCGGGGAAGACCCAGCCGCGTGCGCCGTGGTAGCTGATGATCATCCCGATCGAGTTGGCGACGACGTAGACCGGGATCGCCTGGTTCGGGAAGAGCGGGTCGCCGATGAGCCACCCGTGCAGCGCGATGTTGAACAGCAGGAACGAGACCCACGTGGCGGCCTGGGCGACGGCGAAGAAGCGCCACACCTCGCCCAGGAGGCTTCGCCAGCGGTCACTCACGACGTCAACCCTAGGGGTGAGCCCGGTCCGGACGACGCAGGTGCCCCCGCGCCGGGCCCGGCGGCGGCACTACTCGACCGGGAGCCCGAGGCCACGAGCGATGAGCATCCGCTGCACCTCGGAGGTGCCCTCGCCGACCTCGAGCACCTTGGCGTCGCGGTAGAACCGCGCGACGGGATACTCCTCCATGAAGCCGTAGCCGCCGAAGACCTGGGTCGCGATCCGGGTCGCGGTGACCGCCGACTCGGTGGAGTACACCTTGGCGATCGAGGCCGCCTGCTTGAAAGCCTGGTACGGCGCGCCGGAGTCCTTGAGCGCGGCCGCCTTGTAGGTCAACATCCGGCTCGCCTCGAGCATCACCTGGAGGTCGGCGATCTGGAAGGCGACACCCTGCTTGCGCCCGATCGGGCCGCCGAAGGTCTGCCGCTCCCCGGCGTAGGCCACCGACATGTCCAGGCACGCCTGGATGCAGCCGACGCTCAGCGCCGAGATGGCCACCCGCCCGTCGTCGAGCGTCGCCAGGAACTGCGCGTAGCCGCGCCCCTGCTCACCGAGCAGGTGGTCGGCCGGGACGTGGACGTCCTCGAAGCTCAGCGGGTGCGTGTCCGAGGCGTGCCAGCCGAGCTTGTCGTAGGCCTTCTCCGCCACGAAGCCGGGCGTGCCGCTGGGCAGCATGATCGCGCTGATCTCGGGGCGGCCGTCCTCGCGGGTGCCGGTGCGCGCGGTCACGGTGACCAGGCTGGTGATGTCGGAGCCGGAGTTGGTGATGAACTGCTTGGAGCCGTTGACGACCCACTCGTCCCCGACGAGCTCGGCCTTGGTCCTGGTCGCCCCCGCGTCCGAGCCTGCGCCCGGCTCGGTGAGCCCGAAGCCGGCCAACCTCTCGCCGGCCACCAGAGCGGGCAGCCACGTCTCCTGCTGCTCCTTGGTGCCGAAGTTGACCAGCGGATTGATGCCCAGACCGACGCCGGCCTGCAGGGTGATCCCCATCGACTGGTCGACGCGGCCGAGCTCCTCGATCGCCACGCACAGGCTCGTGAAGTCGCCCTCGTCGCCCGCGCCGCCGTACTCCTCGGGGGCCGTGAGGCCGAAGAGCCCCAACTTGCCCATCTGCTGCACGACGTCGACCGGGAAGTGGTGATCGCGGTCCCACTGCGCGGCGTACGGCGCGATCTCGGCCTCCGCGAACTCGCGGACGCTGCGGCGGAACTCCTCGTGCTCACGGGACAGCTCGAAAGTCATGGCCCCATGCTAGGCCGGTTAGCGTTCGTTAACCAGTCCTGACATCAGGTCCGGAAGGCAGCGACCGCATCCCAGCCCGGGTCCGGCTGGACCTCCACGGCGACCCGACCATCCGGCCAGGCCCTGACCGCGGCCTCGACGACGGCGCCGACCGGGCTGGTCGCCGAGACGTAGTAGTGCAACGTCCGGGTGCCGGCCGAGGTCTCGTGCGCGACGAGCCGACCGGCGCCACCGATCCGGTCGGTGACGTGACCCTCGAGCTCGCGCAGGGCCGACAACGACGACTCGGTCGGCATGCCCTCGGCGGTCTGGTCGGTGAAGGGTGCCGTGACGGCCAGGTGCTGATCGAGGTGCGGCGCCAAGGTCACCCGCAGCGGTACGACGGTCGCCACGACCACCGGCCCGTGCGGGCCCTCTCCTCGCAGCAACGCCCACGTCGGGTTGCCGTCGGCGTCCACGTTGGCGGCCGCGAGCTCGGCCACCCGTCGGGGCAGCTCACCCAACGGGACCGCAGCCGGGTCGCGGGTCGCGGCGATCTCCACCGAGCCCAACCAGGTCTCCACGCCCTCCTCCCCCACGGCCTCGTCCAGGGCCAGGAAGGCGACCTGCCGTCCCTCCCTCTCCGGCAGCTGCCCCAGGAGCGGGTGCTGGACGACGACGTCGAGACTGTGGGCGCCGGGGTGGATGAGCACCGAGACCTCCTCGAGGTGGATCTCGAGGTCGTCGGAGGCCGTGCCGAGGCGCAGCACTCCGTCCAGGTCGCCGGGGCGACGGGTGTCGGCGTACTCCCACAGCAGCCCACCCGCGTCATCGGTCACGCGCACCTCGCGCCCGGCCTGGAGCCACCTGCGGGCGGCGGCCCGCAGGTCCGGGTTGCCCTCGGCCGTGACCACCAGCAGGTACGTCGCCTCGGAGCCAGGCGCCAGCTCCCAGGCGAGCCCCTCGGCCACCGCGCCGACCCGCTCGGTCAGCAGGTCCACGATGGCATCGGGAGTCTGCTGCGCGATTGCGCCGGCGCACGCTGCAGCACCCTCGTCGACCCACCAGCGCCAGAAGGCCTCGGCCCCGGCCGCCGGGTGGTCCGGGGCGTCGGACGAGGTGGAGCGACGGAAGAGCGACACGGGCAGGCTCCGTTTCGGGACGGTCTGGGGCGGACGGTCAGTCGCAGTTGTCGCACAGGCCGGTAGCCGGGATGGCCATGAAGCAGCGCGCGCAGACGTTGACCGGCTTGTCGGAGGCGGCCGTACGACGCGGTGCGACCGGTTCGCGTGGTGCTCCAGCAGCCCGCGGGGTCGCCGCCCCGGCGGCGCGCGCTCGAGGGGCCCGAGGCTCGCGCGGCTCCCGGGGCGCCCGAGCAGCCCGGGACCGGGTCATCTCGACGCTCGCGGGGAAGCCGCCGTCCTCCGGCGCCGAGCCCGCCCACTGGTAGCACTCGAGGCGAGCCCGGGCAGCATGTCGCTCGCGCTCGGTCGGATCGGTGATCGGCAGCTGCTCGGCGGCACGCCGTACGTCGTCGTAGCGCTCGCCGACCCACCCACGCCCGTCGACCACCAGCGCGGTCAGCGCCGGGTAGTCGTCGCGGTGGTGCAGGGCCGCCAACGGCAGGATCAGCTTGGGCAGCCACTTGGGGTGGGGCCGCGCGGTCGCGATGCCGGTCTCGGTCAGCAGCCGGTGCGCCAGGGCACCCTCGGTGATCGTGGCGTGGTAGGTCCCCGCGGTCTCCTCGAGGATCGTGTGCGTCGCCTTGGCCCACGTCTCGAGGGCGATCGCCTCGGAGGTGCCAGTGCCGTCGGGTTCGTACCAGAACCCCTTGCGCTCCTGCTGGTACTCGGACACGTCTCGACCATAGACCCTGGGTGAAGACCGTCCGGGCGCGCCTGCGCGGCGACGCCGCACGGAGCGCGGCGGGTGCCCGAACCACGACCCTCCCGGCACTACAGTGATCCCCTGCGACGGCCGTCACGACCGGCGCACTCCCCACCGTCTAGGTGACACCCCCCGCAGCACCGAGAGGCCACCGCATGCTTGAGTTCCTCACCCTCCTGTCGCGACGCTGGCGGGTGGTGACGGCGTTCGTGATCCTCGGGATCGCAGCAGCCGCGGTGCTGACCAACCAGGTGCAGCCGTCCTACCGCGCCCAGACCCAGCTGTTCGTCGCCTTCGCCTCCTCGGACGACACCGCCTCCTCGCTGACCCAGGGCAGCCTGTTCACGGCCAACCGGGTCAAGTCCTACCCGGACCTGGTCAACAGTCCGCTCGTGCTCGACCCCGTCATCGCCGAGCTCGGCCTGGACGTCACCACGGAGGAGCTCGCCGGACGGGTCTCGGCAGAGGTCCCGCCCAACACCGTCCTGATCGAGGTCCGTGCCGACGACTCGTCCTCCGCGCGGGCCGCCGAGATCGCCAACGCGGTGGCGGCGAACTTCATCACGGTCGTCGAGGACCTCGACCGGATCCGATCGAGCGACCCGTCCCCCGTGCGGGTCTCCATCACCCGGCCCGCCACCGCCCCTGGCTCGCCGCGCACCCCCATCCCCGCGCTCAACATCGCGGTGGGCCTGTTCGCCGGTCTCGGCCTGGGGCTCGCCGCGGCCGCCGTGCGCGAGGCGTTGGACACGACCATCAAGGACGAGAACGACATCGAGTCGGCGACCGGGCTGCCGACGCTCGCCGCCGTGCCGATCAACCCGGACGTGAGCCAGACGCCGGTCCTGACACCGGCGACGGCGGCACCGGTGTGGTCGGAGTCCTATCGCAAGCTACGGACCAACATCAGCTACCTCGACCCGGACAACCCCCCACGCACCCTCCTGGTCACCAGCGCCCTCGCCGGAGACGGCAAGTCCATCACCGCGGCCAACCTGGCGGCCTCGCTGGCACAGAGCGGCCGCCGCACCATCCTCGTCGAGGCAGACCTGCGTCGACCGACCCTGAGCAAGCTCCTCGGACTGGTTCCCGACGTGGGCGTCACCACGGTGGTGGCGGGGCGCGCCGAGGCAGCCGAGGTGACGCAACGCTTCGGCGACTTCGACGTCATCACGAGTGGGTCCATCCCGCCCAATCCGAGCGAGCTCCTGGGCTCCCAGGCGTTCCGCCAGATCGTGCAGCAGCTCCGCGAGACCTACGACAACGTCGTCATCGACACCCCACCGCTGCTGGCCGTGACCGACGCCGCCGTGGCCGCCGTCGCTGCCGACGCCGTCATCCTCGTCACCCAGGCCCGGCGCACCAAGAGGCCAGAGCTCCTCAAGGCGCTCTACGGACTGCGGGCGGTCGACGCGAACGTGGCCGGGGTGGTCCTCAACCGCGTCTCCGGCGCCTCGGGCAGCTATTACCAGTACACGTCCACGCGTCCCGCCAGGACCGACAGGAAGCGCGCGCGCCGTTCCCCTGCGCAGGACTGAGACCGACGTGGCCGACGTGCGATGACACAGACCCTCCTGGGTGCCCTCACCCTCGCCGGGGTCGTGGCCTGCCTGCCCGACTGGCGTCGTCGGCTGCCCTGGCTGCTGTCGCTGAGCCTGGCGCTCCCGGCGTCGGGCGCCGTCCCGGTGGCCGCCCTGCCGCTGACCCCCTACCTGCTCGTCGCCCTCGTGATCGGCGTCCTGGTGGCCTCCGAGTGGATGCGCGGTGCGCTCCCCCTCACCGGGTGGCCCGGCTCCGCCCTGCTGCTGAGCTTCATCGGCTGGGCCGCGCTCATCACGCTCGCCGGCCCGGCGATCTTCAGTGGCATCACCGTGCTCAACACCTCAGGCGGCGGTGGACTCGTGGCCCCCAACTCGCTGGGCTACTCGGGGTCGAACGTCGCCCAGGTGGCCTACTTCGTGATCTCCGCGCTGGTGGTCATCTGGTTCGCGAACCGCGAGAGACTCTCCCCGCACCTGCTGCTGCCGGGGCTCTACGCCTGCATGGGGATCAGCACCTGGCGACTGCTCAGCGAGAAGGTCGGCCTCCCGTTCCCCAGCGGGATCGTCGACAACTCGACCCGTGCCTACATCGACGAGCCGGGCAACTACCGCCTGCGCGGCGTGTTCACCGAGCCCTCGACCCTGGCCCACTACTCCATCGCCACGCTGGCCTTCTGCGCCGTCATGCTCGTCGCCCGCTCCCGTGGACGTCAGCTGCGGGGGCTCTACCTGCTGCTCGGGGCGCTGGCTGCCGTCAACATCGTGTTCTCGCGCTCGGGCACCGGAGTGATCGGTGGCGGACTGGTCCTGGTCGTGGTCGTCGTCCTCATCATCGGACGCGCACTGCGCAATGACCGCGGCATGACCGCCGTGGTGATTTCCGGGTGCGTGGCGACCGTCGTCGGGCTCGTCTTCTCCTCGCCGATCCTGGCCTACGGCAAAGACGTGTTCCTGACCAAGGTCGACAGCAACAGCTACGACCAGCGCAGCTTCGGAGACCGGTTCGCGCTGTCGCTCTTCCTGGAGACCCGCGGCCTGGGGGTGGGCCTGGGCAGCAACCAGCCCTCGAGCCTGGTGCCGATGCTGCTCAGCTGCGTCGGCGTCGTCGGGACGCTGCTCTTCGTGGGGTTCGTCGCCACCGTCGTCCTCCGGTCGGTGGTCACCCCGCACGGCCTGGGCCCCGCCACCGTCGTGATCTCGCTGGTCGTGACGAAGTCGGTCGCCGGGTCCTTCCTCTCCGAGCCGCTGCTGATGCTCGGGATCGCGCTGGCAGCCAATGCGATCGCCCGCACGCGCCCGACCTCCGTCACAGACCGCGACGCTGACGCCACTGAAGGACCGGCACCTCCACGAAGCGGTAGCACAGCGCACCCACGCCGACTCCCAGCGTGACGTTGAGCGCGAACTGCACCCCGGGCGGCACCCCGGGCGCCAGCGCGCCGACCAGCTCGATGAGCGGGAAGTGCACGAGGTAGATGCTGTAGGACGCCAGTCCGACCAGCTGGACCCACCTGGCCGCAGCCAGGCGGTAGAACCCACGCTGCACCGCGCTCCCCGTCGGCATCAGCCCGTAGCCGATCACCAGCGCGGCGCACAGCCCCTGGGCCGTGGGACGCAGCGCCACCTCGGACCAGTCGTTGCGGAAGACGACCGAGGAGGCCAGGAAGAGCACCCCGGCCGCCACGAGCACCGCGTCACGGCGCAGCCACCCGAGTGCCGGCAGACGGCCCCGCGCGTGGGCGTCGAGCGCCAGCGCGAGGAGCACTCCGAGGGCGATGGCCTCGACGCGCGTGTCGGTCCCCCGGTAGACGTGGTTGAAGACGGAGGGGTCGAGGTTGCGCGCCGGTCCGTCCAGCCCCACGACCAGGCTCCAGCGAGTCGCGAAGGAGGCCACCATCACCGCTGCGGCCAGCGCCGCAGTCAGCGCGCGCCACCGACGAGTGCGCACGAGTCCGATCCACAGGACCGCGAAGACGATGTAGAACTGCTCCTCGATCGCCAGGCTCCACACCACGTCCGAGCCGGGCAGGACCAGCTCCGCGGATCCGGGGTCGGCCACGGCGAACCAGTTGTAGGAGAACCCCACCTGGGACAGGGCCGCCGCCCAGCTCACTGGTCGGAACGCGGCGTAGACCAAGGTCGGGACGACGACCAGCACCGCGAGCGGCGGACCCAGCTTGAGGCCTCGTCGGACGTAGAACCGCCGCGGGCGGAAGGTGCCACTGACCTCGAGCTCCCGGATCAGCACGGAGGTGATGATGAACCCCGAGATGACGAAGAAGACCACCACTCCGCCGTCGCCGGGCACGACCGTGAGCCCGGCGTGCATGACGACCACGAGCAGCACCGCCGCCGCCCGCAGGGCGTCGACGTGCGCCAAGCGATGTGCGGCGTTCCGCGGGGGGCGGGAGGTCGCCTCCGACGACTCCTCCGACGACTCCTGCGTCGGTCCCGACTCAGTCACCGGTGCAGTCTGTCACCGCGCACCGCCCGTGTCAGGCGCCTGCCGGGCATTCGAGATCACTGGGCGGGCCACGCCCAGACGCGCACCTGCGAAGCGGTAGCCTTCCGTGCGAATCAACCCGTCTGCCAGACAATCAGGAGTTGCCAGGTGCCCGAGGTCAAGCCGCTGAAGAAGGTCCTCATCGCCAATCGCGGTGAGATCGCGGTCCGCGTGATCCGCGCCTGCAAGGACGCCGGCATCGGCAGCGTCGCGGTCTACGCCGAGCCCGACCGCGACGCGCAGTTCGTGCGACTGGCCGACGAGGCCCACGCTCTCGGTGGCTCCACGCCTGCCGACTCGTACCTCGACATCGCCAAGATCATCAAGGTCGCCCAGGACACCGGTGCCGACTCCGTGCACCCCGGCTACGGCTTTCTCGCCGAGAACGCCGACTTCGCCCAGGCCGTCCTCGACGCCGGGCTGATCTGGATCGGGCCTCCGCCGGCCGCGATCGAGAACCTCGGCGACAAGGCCAAGGCCAAGCACATCGCACAGCGGGCCAACGCGCCGCTGGCCCCCGGCACCAAGGACCCGGTCAAGGACGCCGACGAGGTCGTGGCCTTCGCCGAGGAGAACGGGCTTCCCGTCGCGATCAAGGCTGTCTTCGGCGGCGGCGGGCGCGGCCTGAAGGTGGCCAGCACGCTGGAGGAGATCCCGGACGCCTACGAGTCGGCGGTCCGCGAGGCCGTCTCCGCCTTCGGGCGCGGCGAGTGTCTCGTCGAGAAGTTCCTCGAGAAGCCCCGCCACGTCGAGACCCAGTGCCTGGCCGACCAGCATGGCAACGTCGTGGTCGTCTCGACCCGCGACTGCTCGCTGCAGCGTCGCCACCAGAAGCTCGTCGAGGAGGCGCCCGCACCCTTCCTCAGCGAGGAGCAGCTGACCCGGCTCTACGAGTCCTCGAAGGCGATCCTGCGCGAGGCGGAGTACGTCGGCGCCGGCACGTGCGAGTTCCTGGTCGCCAAGGACGGCACCATCTCGTTCCTCGAGGTCAACACCCGGCTCCAGGTGGAGCACTGCGTCTCCGAGGAGGTCACCGGGATCGACCTGGTGCGCGAGATGTTCCGCATCGCCGCCGGTGAGGAGCTCGGGTACGACGACCCGGAGATCCGCGGCCACTCGATCGAGTTCCGGATCAACGCCGAGGACGGTGGCGCCAACTTCATGCCCGCCCCCGGCACCCTGTCGGCCTGGAGCCCGCCCAGCGGGCCAGGCGTCCGCCTCGACGGTGGCTACGAGAACGGCGAGACCATCCCAGGCTCGTTCGACTCGCTCATCGCCAAGCTCATCGTGACCGGACGCGACCGCACCCAGGCGCTGGAGCGCTCGCGACGCGCCCTGGACGAGTTCGTCGTCGACGGCATGCCGACCGTGATCCCGTTCCACCGCACCGTCGTCAGCGACCCGGCGTACGTCGGCGCCTCCACGCCGAGCGGCGAGGGCGACTTCACCGTCTACACGACCTGGATCGAGACCGACTTCGACAACCAGATCGAGCCCTTCGCCGGCGCGCCTGCGGAGGGTGAGGAGCCCGGTGAGCGGCAGACCGTCGTCGTCGAGGTCGGCGGCAAGCGGGTCGAGGTCGTCATCCCCGCCGGCCTCGGGGGCCTGTCCTCCGGAGGTGGCGGTGCTGCCAAGAAGCCGAAGCGTGCCGCGGGCAAGAAGGCCGGCGCCGCGGCGTCCGGCGACTCCGTGACCAGCCCCATGCAGGGCACCATCGTGAAGGTCACCGTCGAGGAGGGCCAGGAAGTCGCCGAGGGCGACACCGTGGTCGTCATCGAGGCGATGAAGATGGAGCAGCCTCTGAAGGCGCACAAGGCCGGGACCGTGACCGGTCTGGTGGCCGAGATCGGTGCCACGGTCACCAGCGGTGCCGTGATCTGCGAGGTCAAGGACCAGTAGTCAAGGACGAGTAGGGCGCCCGCGGGTCACTGCGTGCCCTGGGCCACCTCGGCCGCGTTGTCGAGAGCCTCGCGCAGCACCGGGCCCAGCTCGGTCGCGTAGGCCACCGTCAGGTGATTGCCCTCGGCGTAGACCGGCGTGGTGCCGACGAAGCCGGGGCACCGATCATCGTCGCAGAACCAGGACTCGGTCTCGATGTAGCTCGTCCCGGCGTCCTGCGCTGCTGCGCGCTCCGCCTCCGAGATGGCGGCGAACGGACCTGAGATCGTCCCCGTGCAGTCCTGCGGGGTGCCGACCGTCGTGACGCAGGTCTGCAGGTCCGGGGCCCCGGGTGGCGGCTGGACCACGACGGTGTACGTCGCACTGGGCACCACCTGCTCGAGCGTGCGCTCGTAGCCCTCGCTGAGCTCGTCGAGAGCCTCCTGACCCGTGGCTCCGGACTCCAGGAGGACCACCTCGTTGAAGGATGTCGCGAGAATCAGCAGGTCGGGCTGCATGTCGGCAACCTGCTCCCAGGTCCAGGCGCGGTACTCACCACACTCGGGATAGGGAGACCCGTTGGTCTTGGTGGTCTCGGCATCCCACACCGGACACTCCTGCAGGGTGAGCTGCTGGATCATGAAGTCCTTGCCCAGGGCCTCACGGATAGCCGGCATGTAGGCGATCGCGAAGGAGTCGCCGAGCACCACGGCCGTCCGGGGCGCCTTGGCGGGTCCGAACTGGCACTCGGCGACTCGGGAGGGCGCCACGCTGAGGCACCCGTCGGACTGGATGTCGTCGTACCACGTCTCGATGCCCAGCTCGTCGACCGAGGGGTCGAGCTCGGGGTACGAGGTCAGGGAGAGCGACTGCTCGATGCGTTGCTGCAGGTAGTCCACCTGTTCGGTCGACGGCTCGGACTCCGACGGATCCGAGTCGTCCGGAGACGTCGAGGGACCGCCCTTCCCGGCATCGGTGACGGCGCGCTCCCCCCGCGACGGATCCGAGACCGGCTGGGCGGCGAGGATCTGCTGGTCGTCGTCGGAGCTCGGCGCGCGTAGTGCCGCAGCCGAGAGCGGGACGGTCACGAGCAGGCCGACGGCCAGCCACCCGTTGGCCAGGCTCGCGCGCCTGGCCGGGGAGTACGTCATCGTCTCCCGGCGCCAGGCCGGCTCGAGCCACTGCGACGAGCGCACGGGCTGCTCGACCAGGTGGAAGGTGGTGACCGAGAGGACCGCGATGATCAGCAGCGCGATCACGTCGAAGGTGACCCCGCGCTGGGGCAGGTAGGCAGGCAGCAGGATGACCACGGGGAAGTGCCAGAGATACAGCGAGTAGGAGATGTCGCCGATGTATCCCGCCACCGGGTTGGTCAGGGGCAGCACGCGCGCACGGTCCGAGCCGGTCCCCGACGCGATGACCGCGGCCGTGCCGGCCACCGGCACGAGCGCCCAGGGAGCCGGGAACGCGGAGCCGGGCTCGATCAGGAAGGCCCCGGTCACGATGGCTGCCAGGCCTCCCCAGCCCAGGACTGGCCTCCACCTGTCTGCGATCCTGCTGAGGCGCGGGATCGCGAGCGCCAGCGCCGCGCCGGCGAGCAGCTCCCACGCGCGGTCCAGCGTCGAGAAGTAGGCCGCGACGGGAGCCGCCTGGGAGTGCAGGACCGAGTATCCCAGGGATCCCACGAACAGGACCGCCACCAGCGCGGGGAGCGCCCAGGCGGCACCACGTCGCCGGGCGACCAGCAGCCCGAGCGCCAGGAGGGGGGGCCACGCGACGTAGAACTGCTCCTCGACCGAGAGGGACCAGTAGTGCTGCAGCGGGGACACGGGGCCGGCGGAGAGGAAGTAGTCGGTGTCGATGGCCAAGAAGTGCCAGTTGGCGAGGAAGCCGAGCGCCCAGGCGCCGTCCACGAGGACGTCCTCGCCACGGGCGCGGCTGTAGAGCAGGTAGGTGGCCACGACGGTGACCACGAGCACCAGCACGGCCACGGGGACCAGCCGGCGGATCCGTCGCCGGTAGAAGTCGGCGTAGTCCATCCGACCGTGGCGGGCGTGGCTCCTGACGAGCAGCGACGTGATCAGGAACCCGGAGATGACGAAGAAGACGTCGACGCCGATGAACCCGCCCACCGGTCCACCGAGGACATGGTCGGCGATGACCAGGAGCACGGCGAGGGCACGCAGGCCCTGCACGTCGGGCCTGAGACCGCGCGCAAGCGCCGACGAGGTCGGCGGGGGTGGATGGGACTGGGGGGACACCTCCGGGAGCACCAGCACAGACTAGGTCCCCCGCACCGTCAATATCGCGATTCGACGGGAGGCAGGGGCGGCGCGGCGGTACCCTCCGCCGCATGCCTGCCTCCGTCGACCCCGTCCCCCCTCCCGGTCGTCGACGCTGGATCCTGGTGACGGGGATGCCACGCTCCGGGACGACCGGGGTCGGAGCTGCTCTCAGCCATGCCTCGGGAGCAGCCAAGCTCTACGAACCGCTGAACCCCGAGTCGGGGCTGCGATCGGTGCACGACTACTTCGTGTTCCCCGCGAGCACGGGGCACGATCCCGGACCCGAGCTGGACCGCCAGCTGCGTGAGGTCTTCCGCGTCAGTGTGCGGATGCGGCGCGGCATCTGGCCCGAGGATCCGGCCTGGAAGAAGGCCGTCAAGCAGATCACCGGCAACACGACCCGGGTGTCGGCGGTGAAGATCCGCCTCGACCCCAGGGTGGACACGGTCATCTGGAAGGACCCCTTCGCCTCCTTCCTGGTGCCCTACCTCAGCAGCCATCGCGGGATCAGCTCCGTCGTGACGGTCCGACCCCCCGAGGCCGCTGCAGCGAGCTTCAAGCGCCTGGGGTGGACCTTCGACCTCGACCGGGTGCACGCGCACCTCTCCCGGCTGACCCCCGACGCCGCCTATCTGGCGCAGGAGCCCGAGTGGGCTGAGTGGGTCAAGAACCCGCCGATGATCGGGGCGCTGCTGTGGCGGCTGGTCTACGGCTACCTCGACACCGTCCTGCCCCGCACCGACGGGCCGCTCGTGGCCGACGCCGCTCCCGTGCTCTGGTCCAACTCGCGCCGGCTGCTGGCCGAGCCCCTCGAGACCTACACGGGCTTCTTCGACGCCCTGGGCCTGGAGCTCTCACCCCAGGTCCGAGACGCCATCGCCCGGGACTATCGCAACGAGGGCAGCGCGGAGCCGTCGAGCAAGACCCACGACCGAGCCCGCAACGTCACCCAGGCCAACGCCTACTGGCACCGCGTCCTGGAGCCGGTCGAGGAGGACGCCGTACGACGGATCACCGCCGAGGTGCGCGGCTCGGTCGAACGACGCGTCGGCGCGCTGGCCTGAATCGGCACTCGGCGCGCCGGCGGGGCGCTACGCTGCGGCACCAGCGTCACCTCCCCGTGCGCCTCTCACCCCGACGTGACTCACCCCTCCCCCCGCCGGACTCACCCCCAGGAGCCCACGATGCCTCTGCAGACCGCCACGCCCAGCATGCGGATGCGCAGTGCTGTCCCCGATGCGCTCGTCCCACTGGTCGTCCGGGCCAGGATCCGCGCCAAGCAGCGCAAGGCCACGGCCGTCGCGCGGGCGCGCACCGAGATGGAGTTCCTCCTGGGCGCAGCACGCCCCGATGACATCGAGCGCGCTGCCCAGGCCTACCTCGAGCGCGATGTCTGGCGCTCCGAGCTGCGCTACCACCCGAAGCTGATCACCAGCATGCCCGTGGAGAACGTCGCCGCTCTGAAGCGTGCCCGGTCACTGGGCCGCGGTGTCGTGCTGAGCTTCCTGCACCACGGTCACTACGAAGGCGCCACGGCTTCGGTCTGCAAGGTCGCTCCCCCCTTCTCGATCGTCGTGTCACCCGACATGCTGGCGCCCGATGCGCCGTCCTTCCTGCGCCAGCACGTCATCACCGGAAGCGCGACGGGGGCCAACCCGGTGGACGCCGGAGTCGGCGCCAAGGCCATGGTGGGCATGCTGCAGCGCGGCGACGTCCTCGGCATCGCCACCGACGTGCCGGGTACGACGCGCCTGCCCTTCCTCGGCCAGGAGCGACTCGGATCCTCGGGTGCGGCGCGCCTGGCGATGGGCGCCAACAGCCCGATCGTGATGCTCTTCGCTCGGTGCGAGAGCGACGGCACGCTGTGGCTCGAGCTCAGCGACCCGATCGAGCCGAGTGACTTCGCGGCGCCGGACGCGCTCCTCGGCCACCTGATCACCGCGCAGGAGCCGGCCGTGCTCGCCTGGCCGGAGGGCTACCACCAGCCGACGCTGCGGTGGGGGACGGTCGAAACAGACGCTGCCGCCGGGGACCGGGTCACGAACGCCTGACCCTAGGGTCCGGGGGTCGACTCCACGGCGACACGCGGGGTGAGGCTGCGCGCGACGTAGAGCGAGCCGGCGTAGGCGATCGAGCCGGCGGCGACGCACCAGGCGACGTCGGAGGCGGCGTCGAAGGGCAGCAGGAACACACCCACTCCGGCCGCGCTCACCGTCGCCAGCACGCGGGCGATCCCCACCTGCAGCGAGCGCTGCTCGGCGCGCAGGCTCGCCGCGGGGAGCAGGGTCGAGAACATGGCGGCGTGGTTGGTCGAGAAGCCCAGGATCGCCCACCACGTGAGGCCGAGGAACCCGGGAAAGGCCCACGGGTAGAGCGGGGTCCGGGTGAGGCTGAGGAGGGCAGCACAGCCGAAGAAGGTCACGACGACCACGACGGCCCACTTCAGCGCGAACCCGGCGCTCAACGGTCCGGAGGCCGTGCGCTGGTAGACCATGCGGCGCGCCGAGATGCCGAGGACCGTGATCGGTCCCAGGATCGTGAACGCCATCCGAGCCGCCGACGCGTCACCCTCGGCGCCTTGAGCACGCACCAGCGCCAGCGCGACGACGAGTGGCACGCCCGCCAGGGCTGCGTCGCCCAGCAACGGGAGGCACTCGCGCAGGTCCGCCCGCAGGACCTGCAGGCCGGCGCGGACCCCACCGCTCTCGCGACCACTGAGCACGAGCCACGCCGGGGCGCCCACCACCCACCAGCCGAGCACGAGCCAGGCGGAGTCGCCGACGAGGGCCCAGACCCCGACCGTGACCACGACCTGCGCCGCGAGAACCGCGAGGTCGTAGCGCAGGAAGCGCGACGCCTCGTCGAAGCACCGCACGAAGCGTTGGAAGTCGTAGGTCGTGTAGCAGAACACGGCGACCGAGCAGACCATCAGCGCCGGGTTGTCGAGGGCCACGGCGACGCCGAGCTGCGCCAGCATCACGGCCAGGGCGATGACCTGGGCCGAGCGGACGCCGTCCGCCTCGGTCCGCCGTCCGATGATGACCCGGTCGGTGCCGATCGCCTGGCCCAGGCCCACGAGGAACATGTTGCTGGTGATCCAGACCGCGTAGTCGTCGAAGTCACCGCGCGGCAGCACGACGGCGAACATGGCCATCTGCGCCACGGTGGTGGCCGAGTTGAGCGCTTGGACGAGCACGACACCGAGACCGCGACCGATACGCGGGCCGGAACGCGTCGGAGTGGGGGGCGACGTCACGGGCCCGATGGTAACGTTCGGCGGCCTCGCGGGGCCGCACATCGCCTGCCAGACCAGAAGAACGGAGGCTCATGGCCACCACCCGACCGCTCGCTCGGCGCATCCTCGACCGCGTGGTGGGGATCCTCGACTCCCTGGTCCCGGCACGGAGCTACGCCGCGATCCACTCCTCCCCCGACCTCGACGACTCGATCGTCGCCCTCCTGGCCTCGCGTCCCGCCGGTCTCGACGTCGTCGTGCTCGCCGAGGACCCGGCGACGGCCGCTGCCCGGATGGCCGCTCTGGGTCTGGAGGGCGTGCGGTTGGTGCCCCGACGCTCGCCGCGCGGCACGTGGGCCTACCTCCGCTCCCAGGTGCTGGTCTCGACCCACGGCATGTTCGGCTGTCGACCACGTGGAGGGACCAAGGAGGTGGTGGGCCTGTGGCACGGCGAGTTCGGCAAGCTGATCGGCACCTTCGCCGGAGAGGCACCCCGCCACTTCGACTGGGTGCCGGTCTCGAGCCCGCTCTCCCGCAGCCTGCGCAGTGCGGAGTTCGCACTGGACCCGCAGCGGGTCCACGTCGTGGGCAGCCCCCGCCAGCGGCTCCTGAGCGCCGACGCTCGACGGCGAGCCCTCGTTCGTGAGGAGCAGCCGCGCCGCATCGTGGTGTGGGCGCCCACCTACCGCACGTCGGTCTCGGGGATGATCCGCAGCGACGGCGACCCGGGCGCCCTGGAGCACACCCTGCCCCTCGACGACCCGGACCTCCTCGACCTGCTCGAGCGTCACGGAGCCACGCTCTGGTACCGGGCCCACCCCACGGCCTCCCAGACGACCGGGCGCCTGGTGGCCCCACTCGTGCGCACCGCGACGAACGCCGACCTCGAAGGCCTGGGCATCACCTTCTACGAGCTGCTCGCCGAGGCGGACTGCTTCATCACCGACTACTCCTCGCTCTGGGTCGACTTCGTGCTGTGCGATCGACCTCTCGTGGCCTTCTGCCCCGACCTCGATCGCTACCGACACGATCGCGGCCTGGCGCTGGAGCCCCACGAGGAGTGGTTCCCCGGCCCGGTGACCACCAGCCGCGCAGGGGTCCTGGCCGAGCTCGAGGGCGCCCTCGAGCATCCCTCGTCCGGGGCCGAGCGTCGCGCCAGCAGCCGCGCGCTGCTGCACACGTCGACCTCCGACCCGGTGGCGGCCACCTGGCAGCACGTGCGCGCCTCGCTCGCCGGTCGAGGCTGACCGACCCGGGGACGGTCAGGTCCTCAGCGCGCACCCTCGCGACGCAGGACGACCAGGACCGTGCGCAGGAGCACGCGTACGTCGAGCCACGGAGACCACCGCTGCACATAGGTCACGTCGAGCTGAAGTGCCTCTTCGGGCGCCAGGTCGCTACGACCACTGACCTGCCACAAACCCGTGATGCCGGGTCGCACCAGCAACCGCCGCCAGGTGGCGACGTCGTAGGTGTCGCACTCGGCTGGAGTCTGAGGCCTCGGCCCGACCAGGCTCATGTCTCCGCGCAGGACGTTGTAGAGCTGTGGCAGCTCGTCCAGCGAGCACGCGCGCAGGAACGCACCGACCCGGGTGATCCGAGGATCGAGGTCGAGCTTCACGTAGGCCCCGATCTCGCGCTGCTGGGCTCGCACGAGGTCCTCGAGCTCGGCATCGGCGCCTACCGTCATCGTGCGGAACTTGTAGATCGTGAAGTGGCGCCCGTACTGCCCCACCCGCACCTGCCGGAAGATCGCCGGCCCCGGACTCGTGAGACGCACCGTGATCACGAGCAGGACCAGCACCGGGACCAGGAGCACCAGTGCCACCAGGGCCGCCGTCCGCTCCAGCACCACGAGCAGGGCACCGAGCAGGGGGCGACGTACGACGAGGTGGCTGGCGGGCATCGTGACACTCACGGCAGCAGACCTCCGGCACCGCCGGGCAGGATCGGGGGCGTCACGACGACGATCGGGGGCAGGCCGGTCATCGGCACGTCGACGGTCACGCCGACGCTGCCGGTGTCCTCGTCCGCCTCGACGTCGACGTCCAGGACCGGGGTGCGGTCCGGCTGGGCGTTGTTGGAGGTGCCCGGGTCGGGCAGGGGCACGGTCGGCTCCGGCTCCGGCTCCGGCTGGGGCACCGGCGGCGCGACCGGCTCCGACGGGACCACCGGCGCCGGGTCCGCCTCGGCAGCGGGCTCCACGTCAGGGGTGGTCGCCGGGATGGTCGCCTCGTCGCTGGCTGCACCGCCGCGGGGCCCCCTGCCCTTCCCGCCACCGCGGGCGTCGGGGGCGTCGGTGTCGGCCACCAGAGCGATCCGCTCGTCCTCGCGTGCGTTGGTGGTCGGGCTCGTGCCGCCCGGAGCGACCACGGGGGACTCCTCACCCAGGTCCTGGGTCCGCGAGGGCGCGGCGATCTCGGGAGTCGAGCCGGAGCCGAGCTCGGGGGTGGAGACCACGAAGGCACTGACCACCGCAGCTGCGGCCACTCCGCTGGCCAGTGCCCCGAGCACCGGACGGGCGGTGCGACGTGCCAGCTGGGCCGGTCCTGCGCCTCGAGGGGCAGCAAGGGCGAGAGCTCGAGCGGGCGGCCGGGTGCGGAGGTACTCGGCAGCGCGGGCGCCCAGGACTCGGGCCGCCAGGATGTCGCGCAAGCTGTGCTCGACGCGGAACACCGCGCGGATCACGGGCAGACAGTCATCGCAGTGGCGACCGTGCTCGCGCGCGTGGCGCACCACCCTCGACGCCAGCGCTGCCTCGTCGGCCCCACGGAGCGCGTCGGAGAGCCACGCGCACTCGGCCGTCGAGCCGACCTCGTGACGAAGAACCACGCCCCGGCGCAGACCCGCGACGGCCGAGGTGACGCTGCGGCGAGCATCGTCGGGGGCGGTCCCCAGGAGCGTGGCCACGGTGCCGGCGTCGTCATGCTCCACCAGGGCATGCCACAGCGCGGTCTGCCAGGCGGGCGACTGGTTCACGTAAGCGGTCCAGACAGCGTCGTCGTCCCGGCCCGCTACAGGCACCGCCGTATCCGCTGTATCCGCTGCATCCGCTGCATCCGCTGCCAGGCTGTCGGCGAGCCAGCGCACTCGCACGGGGGCGAGGACGCTCCTGCCCTCGCGGACATCGTCGAGAAGGCGGTCCCACGCGGCGGCGATCGGCCCCACCCCGATGTCGTCGGCGAGCAGGCTCACCGCCGCTCCGTGCCGTTGCTGGAGCTCTGCGACGCAAGCGTCGTCGCCGTCGCGGACTCCTGCCAGCAACGCCGCGTCGCTCGCGTGACTCGGGGTCTCGGCCGTCGACGCGTGCACTCGGAGGTGTGGGGGGCCAGGCGAGATACTCATCCTCATCCTTCGCGACCGGCAGTGTTGGGGGCACTCGGGGGAGTCTGTCTTGCGTTCATCTGGGGGGGTGAGTGGAGTCACACTCATTTCGCCGGTTAGTCACGCAAACGAGGCAACCCGGGATTGGTTACTCCCCGGGGGATCAGCGGTCTAGACCGAGCGGCCTCACCACGCCCTACTGGACGGCGTTGGCCTCGGCCACGCCCGCGGCGAGCTGCGGCGGACCACCGCTGGGCGTGACCACCTCACCCGTCAGCTGGGTCGTGACCAGGCGGGCCACCTCTTGCATCCCCAGGGGGTACGGGTGCCAGGGGGTGCTGGCCTCCGGCTCACTCTGCGCGCCGGTGACCCACGGCTCCGGCGCGCAGACATCGTGGTTCTCGTCCGAGACCGCCACGTCGACGAAACGCACACCCTCCATGTCAGCCGCCTGCAGCATCGCCTCGTCGACCCTGTCGACGAGGCCCGCCGCCCACGCGACGTCCCCGGTCGCCAGGGAGACCTCCGCGCACGTCCCGGTGCGCGGGAAGATCTGGGGGTACCCCACGACGACCACCTGGGCGCGAGGGGCCGCCAGCCGGATCCGCCGGATGACGACCGCGAGCTGGACCGGAAGCTCCGCCAGCGCACGGTCGGCTCCCCCGGCGCCCCCGAACTCGGCGCGGCAGGGATCGCCGCCCGGGTCTCGGTCCGCCAGGTCGGAGCAGACACCGACCAGGGTCGCGAACAGGGCGTTGTCGTTCCCGCCGAGGCTCACCGTGACCAGGTCGGTCTCCTCGGTGAGTGCTTCGACCTGTGGCGGCACCACGGTCCCGTCCGGCCGTCGTTGAACACCCATCAGCGCCCCCGTGGTCGCACCCGTGCAGGTCACGTCCCGGTAGGTAGCGACGTCGAGCCAGTCGGCGAGGTAGGCCGGCCAGTTGTAGCCGGTGCGCTGGCAGGCGACGGGATCGGGACGTTGTGGCTCCAGCCCGGGCCCGGCACTGTAGGAGTCGCCGAGGGCGACATAGTCGATCGAACGCCGCAGAAGTGCGGCCGGGAGCACCTCGCGCGGATCGTCGACCTGCGGCGGCAGCTTCGGCAGGTTCTGCAGCTCACTGCTGACCGGGTCGTCGCCCGGGGCCTGGGCGACGGGGTCCGGGCTCAAGGAGCGCTCGAGCACCACGGCGACCACCACCGCGAGGGCGACCAGCACGAGACCCAGGGCCAGGGCGAAGCCGAGGAGCCGCACCCGTTGCCGGGGGGACCGCGCACGTGTGGACGCGGCAGGCGGAGGTGACGGCACCGGTGAATGCTCCTTGCCTCGGCCGATTCGGAGGGAGCCATCGTGACACGGGTCGACGACACGGGGTCACGAACACCCCGCACCCGGCGTCGACTAGGGAACCCCTTCGGCGCTTCCCTAGGATTCGTCTGTGCGGGAGTCGACGGATCGGGCCGACCTGACCGGGCTCGTCCTGGCCGGCGTCATCACCGCAGTCGTCGGCTTCACCTCCTCCTTCGCGGTCGTCCTCACCGGGCTCACCTCCGTCGGGGCCTCGGCGGGCGAGGCCGCCTCGGGCCTGCTCGTGCTGTCCCTGACGATGGGCCTCGGAACGATCGCCTTCTCATGGCGGACCCGCCTGCCGGTGACGATGGCCTGGTCGACGCCCGGCGCTGCGCTGCTGGCCGGCGCCACCATCCCCGACGGCGGGTACGCCGACGCGGTCGGCGCCTTCGCGGTCACCGGGCTCCTCCTGGCGCTCACCGGCGTCGTCCGGCCACTGGGCGACTGGGTGGCGCGCATCCCCACCTCGCTCGCCAACGCGATGCTCGCCGGTGTGCTGCTCGGACTGTGCGTGCAGCCCTTCCTCGCCCTGACCAGCTCGCCCGGAGCGATCACGCCCGTCATGGTCACCTGGCTGGTGCTCCTGCGCGTCGCCCGTCGCTGGGCGGTGCCGGGAGCCTTCGGGGCGGCGGTCGTGGTGATCATCGCCTCCGGCTCGCTGCGTGACGTCGACGGGGCCGACCTGGCCCCCGTCCTCACGTGGACCGCCCCGCACGTGGACCTCTTGACGATCGTCGCGATCGGGGTGCCGCTCTACCTCGTCACGATGACCAGCCAGAACATCCCCGGCACAGCGGTGCTCGCGTCCTTCGGGTACCGCGCCCCGCTGCGTCCTGCGCTCGTCTACACGGGGGGTGCCACCGTCGCGACCTCCGGGCTCGGCGGCTTCGCCATCAACCTGGCCGCGATCTCGGCGGCGCTGGCCGCGGGACCTGCGGCCCACCCCGACCCGGCCCGCCGCTGGGTCGCGGGGGTCTCGACCGGGGTGACGTACGTCGTGCTCGGCCCGCTCGCGGCGTTGGTCTCCACCGTCGCCGTCGCGGCCCCCGCCGGCGTCATCGCCGCGGTGGCGGGCGTGGCCCTCCTCGGCACCTTCGGAGCGGCGGCCGCCTCGGCGCTGGGCGACGAGCGCCGTCGTGAGGCCGCCGCGATCACCTTCGTCGTCGCCGCGTCGGGACTGAGCATCGTCGGAGTCGGAGCGGCTTTCTGGGCACTCGTCGCCGGTGGCCTCTACCTGGCGGTGCTCGAGGCCGGGCTGCTGAGGACTACGAGTCCACCGACGCGCTGATCCAGCCCAGGATCGAGTCCTCGAACGACTCCTCCGAGAACTCCTCCGCGCGCTCGCGGCACGCAGCCGGATCGAGCGCCATCGCCGGCCCCACCTTGTCGGCCCACGCAGACGCGTCGAGTCCGCCGAGCAGGTACCCGGTGACTCCGTCGACGACCGTCTCGCGGGTCCCGGCCTCGTCGAGCGCCAGCACCGGCGTACCGGCGGCCATCGCCTCGACCGGCACCAGCCCGAAGTCCTCCACCGCCGGGTAGACCAGCACGGCCGCGTCTGCCATCAGCTGGGCGACCTCGGCGTCGGTGGCGCCGGTGACGATCTCGACGGGCACCCTCGCGCTGGCCGCCTTGGCCCGCAGCTCCTCCTCCAGCGCTCCCCCGCCGACGATCTTGGCGGGCACGCCGGCGGCCTGCGCCACCTCGATGACGAAGTCGAGTCGCTTGTAGGTGATGAAGCGGCTCAACCCGAGCACGAAGGGCTCGCCCCCGGCGGGCTCCAGCCCGGCGAACCGGCCGAGGTCGATCGGGGGGTGGATCACGGTGGCGTCGCGGTCCCACACCTGCTGGATGCGTTGTCTGGTGGCCTCGGAGTTGGCTGCGTAGGCCCGGACTCGCGGCGCCGCCTTGCGGTCCATCCGCCGGATGTGGGCGCACAGCGCCCGCGCCGGCAGGCTCGAGGCACGTCCGTCCAGCTCGGGAAACCAGGCGTAGCGCGCCGGCGTGTGCACGTAGGAGACGTGGGGCACGTCGGAGTACGCCGCGGTCCAGTGGCTCGACATGTGGTGGCTGGCGACGACCAGGTCTGCCTTGCGGTCGAGGGTGCGACCCCAGGTGGGCCAGCTTGCCGCGTTCATCGCCGCCGCTGCCTCGCGACGCCTCATCAGCGACTCGGGACGTCGGAAGGCCGCGTGGATCCGCTCGCGCGCGATGGACGGCGCACCCTGGGCGAAGGCGACCGGGGTGAAGACCTCGGCCCGCGGCATCGCGGCGGCCAGTCGCTCGACGACCCGCTCCGAGCCGCCCGTCTCGGAGAGCCACTCGGCGGTGATCCAGGTGCGTCCCGTCGGCGGCATGCTCATCGTGCGGATGCTACGTGGGCCTCGGCCGCCCGGACGACGTCGAGGGTCCGGGCGAGGCAGTTGTCCCAGGTGTAGGTGGCCGCCTGGACGCGACCGCGCGCGGCCAGGTCGGCGGCCAACGCGGTGTCGTCCAGGACCCGTGCGGCCTGGGCGGCGATCGACTCGACATCGTGGGGATCGCAGAAGAGCGCAGCCTCGCCGCAGCGCTCGCGCAGTGCCGGGATGTCGGAGACGACCACCGGACAACCCTGCGCCATCGCCTCGACCGGCGGGAGGCCGGAGGCCTCGTGGAAGGACGGGAAGAGCAGCAGGGACGCTGCCGCGTAGTGGGCCTCGAGCGCGGCGTCACCGAGCTTGCCGGCGAAGATCATCCGCTCGTCGGCCGGGCCGAGGTCGACAGCCTGGTAGATCCCGACCGGGTCCCCGACGAAGACCGCCCGCAGGTCTGGCCGATCGGCGAGCAGCGAGCGGCAGGCGGCGATGACGCCGGCGACGTTCTTGCGCGGGTTGAGCGCGCCGACGTACAACACGAACGGCCCGTCCGGCGGGACGGGATCATCTTCTGCCGGGACCGGCCGCACGCGCGGGATGCCACCGTTGGCAACGGCCGTGAGTCGCTCTGCCGCCGCCGGGAAGTGCGCCAGCATCCGGGAACGCTCGGCCTCGGAGACCGTGATGACACGTTCGGCGCGCCGCATCACCGACGGGACGATCACCTCGTAGGCGCGCCGGAACGAGCCGCTGACCGTCTCCGGGAAGTCGCGGAAGGCGAGGTCGTGGACCGTGACCACGACTGCCGGGCGCTTGCGAGCCAAGGACAGCAGGGGTGCGGTGTTGCCGGGGCAGAAGAGCACGTCGGTGCCGGACAGGTGGCGCGGCAGGACCGTCTGCTCCCACCGGTGCCCGCCGCCGCGGCCCACCTCGCGCAGCGAGATGGCGTCGTACGACGGCAGGTCGACCGCCAACCGGGCGGCCAGCGGAGGAGTGAGCACCTCGACCTCCAGGTCGGGCACTCCCTCCCCCTCGCTGAGCACCTCGTCGAGGGTCGCGCAGAGCTCGCGCGCGTAGCGCTGCACCCCGGTGACCGGCTGGGTCAGGAACCGGCCGTTGATCGTGAGCCTCACGCGAGGAGTGTGCCGGAAAGTACGGACGCCGGGGGCCTAGTGTCGTGGGCATGAGAGACGGATCACCTGATGCCATCGTCGTCGGCGCCGGTCTGGCGGGCCTCGTCGCCACCCACGAGCTCATCAAGGCCGGCAAGCGGGTGCTGGTGCTCGACCAGGAGAACCGCGCCAACCTGGGCGGCCAGGCGTTCTGGTCCTTGGGTGGTCTCTTCTTCGTGGACTCGCCCGAGCAGCGCCGCATGGGCATCAAGGACTCCCGCGAGCTCGCGTGGCAGGACTGGCAGGGATCGGCCGGCTTCGACCGGCTCGAGGACGGGCCCGACGGCTTGCCGGGCGAGGACGTGTGGCCGCGACGCTGGGCCGAGGCGTACGTCGACTTCGCCGCCGGCGAGAAACGCGACTACCTGCACGCGCTGGGGCTGAAGTCCGTGCCGATGGTCGGTTGGGCCGAGCGTGGGGCCGCCGACCCTCAGGGCCACGGCAACTCCGTGCCGCGCTTCCACCTGACGTGGGGCACCGGCCCCGAGGTGGTGCGGATCTTCGAGGAGCCGGTCCTGGCCGGCGAGGCGGCAGGGCTGGTGAGCTTCTCGTTCCGGCACCGGGTCGACGAGCTGGTCGTCGAGGGCGGGGCGGTCGTGGGCGTGCGAGGGTCGGTCCTGGAGACGAGCACCGCCGAGCGTGGGGTGGCGTCCTCACGCCAGGTGGTCGACACGTTCGAGCTGCGCGCTCCCGCGGTGATCGTCACCTCGGGCGGGATCGGCGGCAACCACGACCTGGTCCGCGAGACCTGGCCCACCGAGCGGATGGGCGCGGTGCCGGAGCACCTGATCTCCGGAGTCCCGGCCCACGTCGACGGACGCATGCTCGCCATCTCCGAAGCCGCCGGGGCCCGGCTGGTCAACCGTGACCGGATGTGGCACTACACCGAGGGCATCCACAACTGGGACCCGATCTGGCCGGCGCACGCGATCCGGATCATCCCGGGACCGTCGTCGCTGTGGCTCGACGCGCACGGGAAGCGTTTCCCGGCGCCGAACTTCCCGGGGTGCGACAACCTCGGCACGATGCGAGCGATCCTCGCGACCGGCTACGACTACTCGTGGTTCGTGCTGACCCAGTCGATCATCGAGAAGGAGTTCGCACTCTCGGGCTCGGAGCAGAATCCGGACATCACCGAGAAGGACTTCCGGGTGCTGCTGCGCGAGCGGCTCTCGAAGGGGGCGCCCAGCCCGGTCGAGGCGTTCAAGGAGCACGGCGAGGACTTCGTCGTGGCCGACGACCTGGCCGGCCTGGTCGCCGGGATGAACAAGCTCGCCCGCGGACCACAGCTCGACCTGGAGCAGATGGAGGCGATGATCACCGCGCGTGACCGCGAGGTCGACAACGACTTCTCCAAGGACGCCCAGCTGATGCTGGTCCACAACGCCCGCCGCTCGCGGACCGACAAGCTGGTGCGCGTCGCCAGGCCCCACAAGCTGCTCGACCCCAAGAACGGCCCGCTGGTCGCCGTACGGCTGAACATCCTGACGCGCAAGACGCTCGGCGGGATCCTCACCGACCTCGACTCGCAGGCGCTCTCCCCCACTGGTGACCCCGTGCCCGGCCTGTACGCCGCGGGCGAGGTCGCCGGGTTCGGCGGCGGTGGCGTGCACGGCTACAACGCGCTCGAGGGGACGTTCCTCGGTGGGTGCATCTTCTCGGGGATGAAGGCCGGCCGCGCGGTGGCGCGCGGGGCTGCCGGGTAGCGCCGGTGGCACGACTGCTCCACCTCAACGGGCCGCCCGGGATCGGAAAGTCGACGCTGGCCCGTCGCTACGCGGCCGAGCACCCGGGCACCCTCGCCTGCGACGTCGACGTGCTGCGCACGCTCGTCGGCGGCTGGGCCGACGACTTCGCGGGGGCCGGCGCCCTGATCCGTCCGGCCGCGCTCGCCTTCATCGGCGCCTACCTCGCCGAGGGGCACGACGTCGTCCTGCCGCAGATGCTGGCGCGGGTCAGCGAGCTCGAGCGATTCGAGGCCGCGGCTACCGAGGTCGGCGCCGAGTTCGTGACGGTGATGCTGATGGACGACGAGTCCTCCGCCGTCGCGCGCTTCCACGCGCGCGGGGCGGGCGGGACTGACGCGGTCGATCCCTGGCACGAGCAGGTACGGCGCATCGTCGCCGACGAGGGCGGCGACGCCGTGCTGGTGCAGTATCACCGACGTCTGCGGGAGGTGCTCACGGCTCGACCGGACGCGGTCGAGGTCGTCAGTCTCGACGGAGGCATCGAGGCGACCTACCGTGCGGTGCTCGCTGCTGTCGGTGCCGCGTCATAGGGTGCGGGGGTGAGTCGACGATGAGCAAGATGGACAACCTGCGCGCGATGCGCGAGGCGCGCTACGAGGCAGCACAGAAGCTGGCCACGGGTGGGGCAGCGAAGGCGTCCACCAAGCCCGCCACCAAGCCCGCCACCAAGGCAGCCCCGACCGTTCCGGCGAAGGCGGCCGACGTGGCGCCGGCCGGTGATGAGCTGTGCGGGCACCGCAACATGAGCGGGCGCACCTGCACCCGCGAGCACGGTCACGCGGCGAAGAGCCACCGCTACTCCTGACCGAGCGTCAGAGTGCGATGTCGAGCCGGACGGTCACGTCGTCGCCCTCGTCGACACCCTCCGCGCGTCGTACCGCCACCTTGAGAGGGACCACGTACGCGTCGTCCCTCGGCCACAACGAGGTCGTCCACGTGGTGCCGCCGAGGGTCACCGTCACCGGGATCATCCCCCAGCCGTAGGTGACCAGCGACTTGGCGTCGTCGATCGCCGCGCAGCCCTCGTCCGGCACGGTGACGAAGTAGTACGGCGCGGGGCCACGCCACTCGAAGACGGAGGCGGTGAACTCGAGGTCCATGTCGCTGACCCTAGGCCCGCCTTCGCCCGCACCTCGACGCAGCGCCTTCAGGCGGGACACGGCACCATGTCCGGTACCCATGGTGAAGCGGGTCTTCTTCGCGGCCCGCTTCTCCTCCTCGTCCAGCAGCTCGGCTTCGTGGGCCTCGGCGGCGTCGGGGTCGACGACGGCGAGGATGCGGCGCCCGAGGACCTTCAGCTCGGTGGCGTCGTGGTGCTCGGCTGCGGCCAGGAGGTGCTTCTCGCACTGCTCGCGGATCAGTGGCTGCTCGGGGAGGGCGTCGATGGCGTCGGCGATCACGCCGGCCTGGTCGGGCAGGACCTCACCACGGGCGACAGCCGACCTGGTGGCCTCGTGGGCGGCGAGCTTCTTCGCCAGCCGCATCGTGGCGAATGCGTCACGCTTCACGGTGCGGGTGGTGCCGGCCAGCCACGCCGCCGTGCTGGTGGCCTGCACCTCGGTGCTGGTCGCACCGGTCGAGTCGCCGTGGGCCAGCAACCGGGCTTGCAGCTCGCTCACCTGGGCTGACAGGGCCGTGACCTCGGTGAGCAGCTCACGCATCTCGGATCCGCCGAGCGACCAGGTCTGGGCCTCCACGATCTGGTCGAACGCAGCCCTCGATGACAACACCGCAGTGGCGATCGGGTGTCCCGATCCAGCTTGGGTGGTGGTGTCTGCCATAGGACCATTCCAGCAGGGCCCACCGACACCCGGACCCCCGAATCTGGCTTATCCACAGGAAATTCCGAGACTTTTCGCAAACTATTTCGAACACCATGGCGGCCCGTCAGATATCGAGGTCGTCCGCCGCCGGGTCGCCCTGGACGAGACGTCCGGGCAGGTACGTCGTCACGCTCAGGCGCTCGTCCACGTCGCCGTGCACCAGCACCGGCGCCCGACCTCGATCGGTCCAGGGTCCTAGCCACTGCTCGTGCGTGGCGATCTCGCGCGCCATGTGTCCGTCGGCCGGCCCACCAGCTTTCACCGTCAGTGGTCGACCCGGTGGCGCACCCGGAGCACGACTCGGTCGACGAGACCCCAGCTGTGGTCCTCCTCGACCACCAGTCCAGGGAGCCAGAGCTCGACCAGCTCACGCTGGCGCGGAGAGAGACTCACGCCACCGACTCCCGAGCTCATCACGCCATCCCAGAAGTCGTCCGGCGCGCCATGCATGATGACGACCGTGACCACCGAGCCCCGTGTCCACGCCGGCACCGACGAGTTCCGCGGCGCCACCTTGCGCGAGTGCGACCTGACCGGGCTGCGAGTCCGCGGGTCGGTGGTCGACGACCTCGAGATCTGGGCATTCGGCGGCGAGCTCGGCTCGGTGGTCATCGAGGGGGTCGACGTCGGCTCCTATGTCGGCGACGAGCTCGACCGTCGTTTCCCCGAGCGTGTGGCGTTGCGCAGCCTCACGACGGCGCACGACCACCGCACGGCGTGGGAGAGCGTCACCACGGCATGGGCCGGCACCCTCGCTCGGGCGGAGGCCCTGCCCGAGCCACAGCGTCACGAGTCGGTCGATGGCGAGTGGTCGATCACGCAGACGCTGCGCCACCTGGTCTTCGCCATCGACCTCTGGCTGGGTCGGATGATCCAGGACCGCGAGGACCCGTTCCATCCGCTCGGGCTGCCTCCGGGTGATCCCTCCGGGGAGGCCGCAGAGCTGGGTCTGACTCCGGAGGCCACATCCACCTGGAGTGAGGTGGTCGAGCTCCACCGCGACCGATGCCGGCAGGTGAGCGACGCGCTCGACGCGCTCGACGATGACGACCTCGGCGTGGAGCGCCGGCTGGTGCCGATTCAGGCTTGGGGCGAGCAGGCCTTCCCGGTCGGCACCTGCCTGTGGATCATCCAGAAGGAGCACGCCGAGCACCGCCGCTACGCCGAGCGCGACCTCGCCATCCTCGGGCACGCGGCCACTTCGTAGGCTCGCTGCATGACCGACGCCACCGCGCAGCCGACCCTGCGCGAGCCCGCCCACCGGGTCAGCCCGCGCGCCCGGGTGATGTGGCAGCTCGGAGCCGGGATCGAGGGTCTGGTCCTCGTCGTGATCGCGGGAGTGCTCGCGCTGACGATGGACGCGGTGCGCTGGTGGATGATGCTCGTCCTGGTCCTCGCCGTCGTCGCCTACGTCGCCGTGGTGCCGCAGTGGCGCTACCTCGTGCACCGCTGGGAGGCCACCGAGACGGCCGTCTACACCCAGACCGGGTGGTGGGCGCGGGAGCGACGGATCGCACCGATGAGCCGGATCCAGACCGTCGACTACGCCGAGGGCGCGATCGCCCGACTCTTCGGCCTCGCGAGCGTCACGGTCACCACTGCCTCGGCAGCGGGAGCCATCAGCATCGACGGCCTCGACCGTCAGGTCGCCCGACGACTCGTCGACGACCTCACCCGGCAGGCCGACGCCGTCGAGGGTGACGCCACGTGAGTGGCCAGGTCCCCCCGCCTCCGCCTCCGCCACCACCACCGCCGCCCGGGAATCCCTACTTCCCCCACGGCCCCAGCCTGTACGACGAGCCCGCCTCGGGCCCTGAGCTGGCACGCGACCGGGAGTGGCAGCGGCTCGACCCCCGGATGCTGCTCGTCCACCCGGTGCGCGAGGTGCTCCGCTTCCTCCCGGTCCTGCTCGGACTCTTCCTCGCCGGCTCCGCCGGCGGCGGCCCGCCGCTGCACTACCTGGGTGTCCTCATCCCGATCGTGCTCGGCGTGCTGCGCTACCTGACCACCCGCTTCCGCGTCGCCGACGGCCGCGTCGAGCTGCGCCGCGGTCTGCTCAACCGGCACGTCCTGTCCACTCCGCAGGACCGGGTCCGCACCGTCGACCTGACCTCCACGCTGATCCATCGGGTGCTCGGTCTCACGATGGTGCGCATCGGCACCGGCACCGGCGGCAGCGACGACGGCGACCTGGACCTCGACGGGCTGCCCGTGGAGCGCGCTCGCGAGCTGCGCCGCGAGCTCCTGCGCGAGGCCACCGACGCGGCCGCCCCCGACCACGACGAGATCCCCGCCCCGCCGGCGCCCCCGCTGGTGACCTTCCACCCGTCGTGGCTGCGATTCGCACCGCTGACCGGTGCCGGGTTGATCGTCGCCGCCGCGGTGTTCGGTGGTCTCTCCCAGATCCTCAACATCACCGACAGCTGGGAGCGGGTCGACGTCAGCTCGGTCCCCGTCCCCTCCGAGCTGGCCGTGCTGGCCCTCGTCGTCCTGCTCCTGGTCCTCGTGGTCCCGATCTCGGTGATCGGCTACCTCGTCACCAACTGGGGATTCCTCCTGACCCGCTCCGAGGGCTCGTGGCACGTGTCGCGCGGGCTGCTCACGACCCGCGAGACGAGCCTCGACGAGGACCGGGTGGCCGGGGTGTCCGTCGGCGAAGGCCTGGCCCTGCGCCTGGCCCGTGGCCGCCACCTGACCGCCATCGTCACCGGCGTCGATCGCAAGGCCCCGGGCAGCGCCGTCCTCGTGCCTCCGGCGCCGGCCCGCCTCGTGCTGGACGTCGCGGCCCAGGTCGTCGAGAGCGACGACGCCGTCACCGCGCCCCTGCGCGACCACGGGCCGGCCGCCCGACGTCGTCGGTGGACGCGCGCCGTCGTACCCGCCGCTGCCCCGGCCACCCTCGCCCTGGTCGTCGCCCTGACCGGAGGCCCCTGGTGGCCGCTGATGCCCGCGCTGGCCCTGGTCGCGCTCGCCTGCGTGGTCGCGGCCGATCGCGTGACCGGCCTGGGCCACACCCTCGTCGAGGGGTACGTCGTGGCTCGCTCCGGCAGCCTGGCGCGCCGACGCGAGGCACTCGCCGTGAGCGACGTCATCGGCTGGAACCTGCGTGCCACATGGTTCCAGCGTCGGCTCGGGCTGACCACACTCGTCGCCACCACGGCCGGAGGGCGTGGCGCCGTCACCCTGATCGACGTCCCGGTCGGCGACGCCGTCGCCCTGGCCGATGCCGCGTTGCCGGGCCTCGCCCGGCAGTTCCTCGTGACGAGTGAGACGGACACACCGGTGGAACCCACAGCCCACTAGGTTGGGCGCCATGTTCTCCAAGGTGCTGGTGGCCAACCGAGGCGAGATCGCGATCCGGGCATTCCGAGCGGCCTACGAGGTGGGCGCACGGACGGTTGCGGTCTTCCCCCACGAGGACCGGTGGTCCGAGCACCGGCTGAAGGCCGACGAGGCCTACGAGATCGGCGAGCGCGGCCACCCGGTCCGCGCCTACCTCGACCCCGAGGGCATCGTGGCCACCGCCGTGCGCGCGGGCGCGGACGCGATCTATCCCGGCTACGGCTTCCTCTCGGAGAACCCCGACCTCGCCGAGGCCTGCGCGAACGCCGGGATCACCTTCATCGGTCCCACCTCCGACATCCTGGAGCTCACCGGCAACAAGGCCCGCGCCATTGCCGCCGCGAAGGCTGCCGGCGTACCCGTGCTGGCCTCCGTCGAGCCGGGCACCGACGTCGACGCCCTGATCGCCGCGACCGAGGCTGCCCGCGACGGCGAGGGCATGCCGTACCCGCTGTTCGTCAAGGCGGTCGCCGGCGGCGGCGGCCGCGGGATGCGCCGGGTCGAGCGACCCGAGGACCTGCGCGAGGCCGTGGAGACCTGCATGCGCGAGGGCGAGGGCGCGTTCGGCGACCCGACCGTCTTCATCGAGCAGGCCGTCGTGGAGCCGCGCCACATCGAGGTCCAGATCCTCGCCGACGGTCACGGCAACGTGATCCACCTCTTCGAGCGCGACTGCTCGGTGCAGCGTCGCCACCAGAAGGTCGTCGAGCTCGCGCCCGCACCCAACCTCGACCCCGAGCTGCGGGACCGGATGTGCGCCGACGCGGTGCGGTTCGCGACCGAGATCGGCTACCGCAACGCCGGCACCGTCGAGTTCCTGCTCGACCCGGCCGGCAACTACGTCTTCATCGAGATGAACCCTCGCATCCAGGTCGAGCACACGGTGACCGAGGAGGTCACCGACGTCGACCTCGTGCAGTCGCAGATGCGGATCGCGGCCGGCGAGACCCTTGCCGACCTCGGGCTCTCCCAGGACACCGTGCAGCTGCGCGGCGCAGCTCTGCAGTGCCGGATCACTACCGAGGACCCGGCCAACAACTTCCGCCCCGACACCGGCGTGATCACGACGTACCGCTCCCCCGGCGGCGGCGGCGTGCGTCTCGACGGCGGCACCGTCTACACCGGCGCCGAGGTCTCGGCGCACTTCGACTCGATGCTCGCCAAGCTGACCTGCCGCGGGCGCACCTTCGAGAAGGCCGTCGAGAAGGCCCGGCGTGCGGTGGCGGAGTTCCGGATCCGAGGGGTCTCCACCAACATCCCCTTCCTGCAGGCGGTGCTCGACGACCCCGACTTCGCCGCCGGGCGCGTGACCACGTCGTTCATCGAGACCCACCCGCAGCTGCTGCAGGCCCGCGGGTCCAGCGACCGCGGCACCAAGCTGCTGACCTACCTCGCCGACGTCACCGTCAATCAGCCCCACGGTCCGGCGCCGGTGAGCATCGACCCCGCGACCAAGCTGCCGTCGATCGACCTCGATGTCCCGGCGCCCGACGGCAGCCGCCAGCGACTGCTGGAGCTCGGCCCCGAGGAGTTCGCGCGCCAGCTGCGCGCCCAGACCGACGTCGCCGTCACCGAGACGACCTTCCGCGACGCCCACCAGTCCCTGCTCGCCACGCGGGTGCGCACCCGTGACCTGCTCGCCGCCGCCCCCGTCGTGGCCCGCACCACCCCGCAGCTGTGGTCGGCCGAGGTCTGGGGCGGAGCTACGTACGACGTCGCCCTGCGCTTCCTGTCCGAGGACCCGTGGGAGCGCCTGGCCTCGCTGCGCCAGGCGATGCCCAACATCTGCCTGCAGATGCTGCTGCGCGGGCGCAACACCGTCGGCTACACGCCGTACCCCACCGCGGTGACCGAGGCCTTCGTCGAGGAGGCGGCCGCCACGGGGCTGGACGTCTTCCGGATCTTCGACGCCCTCAACGACGTCGAGCAGATGCGCCCCGCCATCGAGGCGGTCCGCGCCACCGGCACCACCGTGGCCGAGGTCGCGCTCTGCTACACCGGCGACCTGTCGAGCCCCGACGAGAAGCTCTACACGCTCGACTACTACCTCAAGCTGGCCGAGCGGATCGTCGAGGCCGGCGCCCACGTGCTGTGCATCAAGGACATGGCCGGACTGCTCCGCGCGCCGGCCGCGCGCACCCTGGTCACCGCACTGCGGGCGAACTTCGACCTCCCCGTGCACCTGCACACCCACGACACGCCCGGTGGCCAGCTCGCCACGTTGCTCGCCGCCATCGACGCCGGCGTCGACGCCGTCGACGCCGCCTCGGCGGCGATGGCCGGGACGACGTCGCAGCCGCCGATCTCGGCGCTGGTCTCCGCCACCGACCACTCCGAGCGGGAGACCGGCCTGTCGCTGAAGGCGATCAACGACCTCGAGCCCTACTGGGAGGCCACCCGGCGGGTCTACGCCCCCTTCGAGTCCGGACTGCCCTCTCCCACAGGGCGCGTCTACCGCCACGAGATCCCCGGCGGCCAGCTCTCCAACCTGCGCCAGCAGGCGATCGCGCTCGGTCTCGGCGAGAAGTTCGAGCAGGTCGAGGACATGTACGCCGCCGCCAACGACGTCCTGGGCCGGATCCCGAAGGTCACCCCGTCCTCCAAGGTGATCGGCGACCTCGCGCTCGCCCTGGTCGGGATCGGCGCCGACCCGGCCGCCTTCGCCGAGGACCCGGCGTCCTTCGACATCCCCGACTCCGTCATCGGCTTCCTCAACGGCGAGCTCGGTGACCCGCCCGGGGGCTGGCCGGAGCCGTTCCGGAGCAAGGCGCTGAAGGGCCGCAGCTGGACCGCGCCGGCCGAGTCCCTCACCGACGAGGCGGCCGCCGGTCTCGCCGGAGGGTCGCCGAGCAGGCGCCGTACGCTCAACGAGCTGCTCTTCCCCGGGCCCACCAAGGACTTCCTGGAGGCCCGCGAGAAGTACGGCGACATCTCGGTGCTGCCGACCCTCGACTACCTCTACGGCCTGCGTCAGGGCGAGGAGCACGAGGTGACCCTCGAGGAGGGCGTGACCCTGATCCTCGGCGTGCAGTCGGTCAGCCAGGCCGACGAGCGCGGCTACCGCACGCTGCTGGCCCTGATCAACGGCCAGATGCGACCGGTGAGCGTGCGCGACACCTCGATCGCCTCCGACGTCCAGGCTGCCGAGAAGGCCGACCCGTCCGACTCCGGTCACGTCGCGGCGCCCTACCAGGGCGCCGTCACCGTGGTGGTCGCCGAGGGCGACACTGTCGAGGCCGGCCAGACCGTCGCCACCATCGAGGCCATGAAGATGGAAGCCTCGATCACCGCCCCCGTCGCCGGCACCGTCCAGCGCCTCGCCGTGCGCAAGACGCAGCCGGTCGACGGCGGCGACCTGGTGCTCGTGCTGAGCTGACCTGCGGCCGCGATCGACCTCGACGCGTGGTCAGTCCACCGTGAACAGCGTGGACCGCAACCCGAAGAACGACCGGAACTGGTCGCCGGTGACGACGCTCGACCCGTCCGAGCCGCTCACCCTGATCCGCACCACCCTTCCGCCGAAGGCCCCGTTGCCGTCGCGCTCGAGCACCTCGACGTCGGACAGGGTGCCGATCTGGGGCAGCGCCGCGGCGACCTGCGCCTGCGTGACCGTCGCCGTCCATCCTCGGTAGGCCTTGTCGTAGGGGTCCTTCTTGGCCGGCAGGTAGGCGACGGCACCGGCTGACGTGTAGCCGCCGTTGCTGGCCGAGAACTGGGTGAAGGCCGGCTGTCCCGTGGTCGTCAGGATCTGCTTGCTGGTCTTCTTGATCGCCTTGTTGGAGGCCGGATGCTCGTCGGTGAAGCCTCCGTAGACCTGGCACTGCGTGGTGTCGCAGATCTCGTAGTGGCTCGCCAGCGGTTGGCGGCGCTCGAAGGCGGCGTACGTGCGCGCCGCCACCGCCTGGGCGCGTACGGCCTGCTGAGGCCACAGCGCCGGGACCTCGCGCGGCACCACGCCCTTGAGGTAGTCCTCGAGCGAGACCACGTTGACGGTGTCGCGCTCACTGGTCGACGCGGTCGGCCTGGCCGAGCGCAGGATGCCCCGGTAGGCGCGGTCGCCGACCGGCGTCCGCAGGGTGATGGGCTTGCGGCCCGCGCTGAACTGCGCCTCTCCCGGCACCGTGCGCAGCGTCCTCCACTTCTTGCGGCCCTGGGTGGTGAACGCGATCGTGCTCTTCGCGCCGCGCTTGGCCGCGGTGATCCGCCACCAGGTGGCCTTGCCCTTCTTCAGTGCATAGGTGCGCCCGTTGCCGAGGCTCTTCACGCTCAGGCCGGAGCGGTCGCGCACCACGACGTCGCTCGTGGTGTCGGCAGAGACCAGCACCGACACCTTCCCGCCGAGGGTGTCGCGCTTGAGGCCCGGGTAGTAGAACCTGAGGATCGTGCGGTAGCTCTGACCATCCTTCGCCGCGTAGAAGGCACCCCACTGCGAGAGACCGTGACCGTGGCCGAAACCGTTGCCGGTCACGCTGATCGACGCCGTACGCCGTGCCCGCTCGTCCGCCGACGCGGGTCCGGGTGAGGCCAGGCCGACCGTGATGAGCAGGACGAGGGCGACCGCTCCACCCAGAGCCCCGAGAAGGCGCCGCATCAGCCGTTGAACGAGGGTTGGGACTGCGCGTTGAAGACCGACTGCTTCACCTTCGCAGCCTTCTTCGCCCAGCGTGCCTTCACCTTGAAGACCTCCAGGCCCCGGGTGATGTCGCTGCTGTAGACGTAGCCGTTGTACCAGTAGGACGACCAGGACCCGCCGAGCACGAGATTGCGGTCGGAGATGGCGCCTCGGTCGAAGTGCGCGAGCTCCCGGGGCTTGCGAGGGTTGGTGAACTCCCACACCGACGTGCCGCCCTGGTACCACGCCTGCACCATGATGTCGCGACCCTTGACGGGCACGAGGGAGCCGTTGTGAGCCACGCAGTTCTCGGTGTCGGACTGTACGCGCGGGATCTTGTAGTAGCTGCGGAACTTCAGGCTGCGCTTCTTGATCTCGTAGATCCCGTCCGCGCCCCGCTTGCGACCGACCTGCTTGTTGCACTCCGGACCGCCGCCACCACCGAGCTCGTCGGTGAACACGACCGAGCGGCCGGAGTTGCTGAACGTCGCGGAGTGCCAGAAGGCGAAGTTCTTCGTGTCACGCACCCGGTCGATCACCTTCGGGTGAGCGCGGTCCTCGATGTCGAGCAGGATGCCGTCGCCCATGCACGCCCCGGCCGCGAGGTCACGCTTGGGGTAGGCGGTGATGTCGTGGCAGCCACTGGTGTCGCTGCTGTAGTCGTCGCCGGTCGTCCCGCCGTCGGGGAAGAGGACGGGCTGGCTGACCACGCGCGAGCGCTCGGGGTGCGCGACGGGCACCTTCACGACGCTGATGGTGTCGTGCGGTGGTTGACAGTTGGGCAGCAGCGGGCTCGGTCCGTACGACGACACGTAGACGAACACGGTCCTGCCGGCCTTGGTCGGAGCCAGGGTGTGGGTGTGCGACCCGCACTCGGTGAGCACGGAGGTCACGAAGCGCGGCTTGGCCGGCTTGCTGATGTCGAAGACCCGGATGCCCTCCCAGCTGTCCGGGTTGGGCAGCGGCAGCGGGAGCCCCATCGACGCCGGCTGGTTGTCGCAGGTGTCGTTGCTGCGCAGCGAGTCGACCGAGAGGATCAGCAGGTCGCGGTAGACGGAGACGTCGTTCTGCGACCCGGGACAGACCACCTGGGCCACCCGCTTGGGCCTCTGCGGCTTCTTGATGTTGTAGACCGTGAAGCCCTCGTAGTTGCCGGCGATGGCGTACGTGCCGGTGAAGGCGAGGTCCGTGCCGTAGTCGCCGTCGCCGGTGAACGCACCTGCCAGCGGCACCCGGGCGACCTGACGCATGTTGCGACTCCGGTCGACCTGCCCGCTCCGCACACGCGGCTGCGCCGGCTCGATCCCGGCCAGGCGCGCGCCGGGCAGGTCGCAGATCGTGGCGAAGTTGTCGCCGGCCTGCTCCAGCGCCCGTTCCTCGGGACCGCACGCAGGCGTGGGCTCGGCCGTGGCAGGCGAGACCGCGCCCACGGACAGGAGACCCGTGGCCAGCGCGAGCGCGCCGAGGGTGCCGACAGGGGCAAGCAGCTTCACAGTTTCTCCCGGGAGCATAGGGTCGTCGCGTGCTCCCCCGACTCCGCCCCACCTGGGCCGCCGCGCGCCTCGTGGGCGTCGTGCTGCTCGTGTCGGGCGCATCGGTCGGATGCACTGGGGAGCAGCCTACGGCCACTCCTGGCGCTGAGCAGTCTCAATCGGATCACGGCTCGCACCACCTGGCAGCGCTACCCGCCCCGCCCGAGTCCGCCGACTGGAACGCCGCCGATGCGACGTACCTGACCATGATGGTCCCGCACCACGCCCAGGCGCTCGCCATGGCCGACCTGGCCGAGACCCGGGCCGAGGACCGCAGGGTCCTGTCCCTGGCCCGCTCCATCGACCGGGGACAGAGCCGCGAGATCGTGGTGATGGCCACCTGGCTCGTCGACCACGGTCTCCCCGAGCCCACCCAGGAGGACGTGGAGGCGATGAACGCGACGGCGGGCTCCGCCGCGGGGATGGTCGGCATGCTCTCCCCCGACCAGATGACCGCCCTGGCGGCTGCCGACGGCGCCGCCTTCGACCGGCTGTTCCTCACCGGCATGATCCAGCACCACCACGGAGCGGTCGGGATGGCCGACGAGCTCCTCGCCCAGGGCGAGGACGTCCGGGTCACCGAGATGGCCACGGACGTCATCGCGGTGCAGAACGGCGAGATTCGCCGGATGGAGGACCTGCTCTCCGAGCTGTAGGGCCCCGGAGTGCCCGACGGCCTCAGACGCGGTGCAGCCGCCGAGCTGCCTCGGCGATCGAGCCGCTCATCGACGGGTAGACGGTGAATGTCTGGGCGACCTGGTCGGCAGTGAGCGACTCGGCGACCGCGATGGCCACCGGGTGGATCAGCTCCGAGGCCCGCGGTCCGACGACGACACCGCCCACGACGATGCCGGTGCCCGGGCGGCAGAAGAGCTTGACGAACCCGTCGCGCACGCCCTGCATCTTGGCCCGCGGGTTGCCCGACAGCGGAAGCATCACGGCCTCGGCGGCGATCTCGCCGGCGTCGACGGCCTGCTGCGACCAGCCGACCGTAGCGATCTCGGGGGCGGTGAAGACGTTGGAGGAGACCTTCTTGAGGTCCAGGGGGTGCACCGTGTCGCCGAGGAAGTGCCACATCGCGATCCGGCCCTGCATGGCCGCGACGCTGGCCAGCATCAGAACCCCCGTGCAGTCACCGGCGGAGTAGACGCCGCGGGCCGAGGTGCGCGAGACCCGATCGACGTTGACGAAGCCGCCGTCCTTGAGGATCACCCCCGACTCCTCGAGCCCGATGTCGGTGGTGTTGGGCACCGAGCCGAGCGCCAGGATGCAGTGCGACCCCTGCACGCTGCGCCCGTCGGTGAGCGTGACGGTGACGACGTCACCCTCGCGGGTCACCGACTCCATCCGGGACTTGGACAGCACGGTCATCCCGCGGCGCTTGGAGACGTCCTCGAGCACGAGCGATGCGTCGGCGTCCTCCCCCGGCAGCACCCGGTCGCGCGAGGAGACGAGCGTGACGGGGATGCCGAGCGCCAGGTAGGCGCTGGCGAACTCGGCGCCAGTCACCCCGGAGCCCACCACGATCAGCTCGGTCGGCACCTCGGTGAGGTCGTAGACCTGCTCCCAGGTGAGGATCCGCTCCCCGTCGGGCTGCGCGGTGGGCAGCGTGCGCGGTGCAGCACCGGTCGCGACCAGCAGCGCATCGGCGTCGTACGACGTGTCGCCGACGACCACGCGGTTGGGTCCGTCGAGCCGACCTCGACCCGCGACGACCTGCACGCCCTCCTTGTCGAGGCGGCGCGCGATGTCGCCGGACTGGTCGGCGGCCAGCCGCTTGACGCGCTCGTTGACGCGCCCCAGGTCGACGCGCAGGCTCGTGGCCGCGTCGCCCTCCGAGTCACGGAAGTTGACGCCCAGCTCGGCCGCTCCGGCCACCTCGCTCATCAGCTCGGCCGTCGCGATCAGGGTCTTGCTCGGCACGCAGTCGGTGAGGACCGCCGAGCCTCCGATGCCGTCGGAGTCCACGACGGTCACCTCGGCGCCCAGCTGGGCAGCGACGAGCGCGGCCTCGTAGCCGCCGGGGCCGCCGCCGAGGATGACGACCTTGTTGGACTCGGGTCCGCCGCTCATGGTTCAGGTTGCCTTTCGTCTCACTGGGTTTCGACGCGCCCGTCGCGGCTTCGCAGGCTCAGCCGCGGGGCTTGCTCAACCTCGTCTCGCTGACGCAGTCCGCTCGTGCCTCACGGCCTGCTGCTCGCTTGACTACAGGTTGATCATGTGGCCGGCGATGCCGTGGATGGCTTCCTTGACGGACTCACCGAGCGTCGGGTGGGCGAAGACGTTGCGGGCGACCTCGTCCGCGGTCAGGTCCCACTGCTGGGCCAGGGTCAGCACCGGCAGCAGCTCGGTGACGTCGGGGCCGATCAGGTGGCCACCGATGATCTCGTTGTGCTCGGCGTCGGCCACGATCTTCACGAAGCCGACCGTGTCGCCGAGGCCCTGGGCCTTGCCGTTGGCCGAGAACGGGAACGTGGCCGTCTTGACGTCGTAGCCCTTGTCCTTGGCCTGCTCCTCGGAGTAGCCGAAGGAGGCGATCTGCGGCTGGCAATAGGTCGCGCGCGGGATCATGTCGAAGTCGATCTCCTGCGTCTCCGCGCCGGCGATGGTCTCGGCGGTGACGATCCCCATGGCCTCGGCGGCGTGGGCGAGCATCATCTTGCCGGTGACGTCACCGATCGCGTAGACGTGCTCGACGTTGGTGCGACCGCGGGCGTCGACCTCGATGGCGCCGCGCTCGGTGACGTTCACGCCGACGCTGTCCAGGCCGTAGCCCTCGACGCGCGGGGCGAAACCGAAGGCCGCGAGGAACTTGTCGGCCTCGAGCACCTCCTCGTCGCCTCCACCGGCGGGGGCGACGGTGACCTTGACGCCGGAGCCGGTGTCCTCGACGCCCTTGACGGCGGTGGAGGTCATCACCTTCACACCGAGCTTCTTGTAGTGCTTGGCGAGCTCCTTGGAGACCGCGGCGTCCTCGGTGGGGACCATCCGGTCGACGAACTCCACGATGGTGACGTCGACGCCGAAGTTCTTCATCACGTAGGCGAACTCGACGCCGATGGCGCCCGATCCGCCGATGATGATCGAGCCGGGGAGCTCCTCGTCGAGGATCTGCTCCTCGTAGGTCACGACGTTGTCGCTCAGTTCGACGCCCGGCACGAGACGGACCGTGGCGCCCGTGGCGATGATCAGGTCGTCGCACGTGTGCTCGGTCGTGTTGCCGTCGGAGTCCTTGACCTCCACGGTGGTCGCGCCGGTGAGGGTCCCCCAGCCGTCGACCTCGGTGATCTTGTTCTTCTTCATCAGGTAGTGCACGCCCTTGACGATCCCGGCGCTGACCTGGCGCGAACGCTTGTGGGTGGGGCCGTAGGACATCGTCGCGTCACCCTCGATGCCGAACTTGTCCTTCTCGTGCGTGAGCACGTGGGACAGCTCGGCGTTCTTCAGCAGCGCCTTGGAGGGGATGCAGCCGACGTTGAGGCACACCCCGCCCCAGTACTTCTCCTCCACCACGGCGACGGACTTGCCGAGCTGGGCGGCGCGGATTGCGGCGACGTAGCCACCAGGGCCGGCACCGAGGACGAGGACATCGAAGTGGCTCACGACCCCCACCCTAGTGTCCCGCGCCGGCCGACTCACGCCGCCCACTATGGTCTGCGGTGTGACGTTGTACGCCGCCTACGGGACCAACCTCGATCCCGCACGGATGGGCGAGCGCTGTCCCCACTCGCCGTTGCGCACGACAGGATGGCTGGAAGGGTGGCGCCTGACCTTCGGCGGGGAGGAGCACGGCTGGGACGGTGCGCTCTCGACCCTGGTCCAGGACCCGTTCGAGCAGGTTTTCGTGGCCGTCTACGACGTGCCGACGCAGGACGAGGCGACGCTCGACGAGTGGGAGCAGGCCGACTCGGGCCTCTACCGCAAGACGAAGGTGCGGATCTCCACGATGACCGGCGAGGTCGTGGCCTGGGTCTACGTCCTCGACGCCTTCGAGGGCGGCCTGCCGTCTGCGGTGACCCTGGGGATCCTGGCCGATGCCGCCGAGGCCGCCGACGCCCCGGACGACTACGTCGGCGCCCTGCGACGTCGTCCCTGCCGCTCGACCGGCCTCTGAGGCACGTTTCAACCCACCGCGCCGACGACATGCTGGCCTCGTGAACCCACGACGTACGGCGCTGCCCGTCGCCACCGCCGCGTGGCCGGTCAGCTTCACCCGCGAGCCGCAATGCCCGTGAGCCTGATCAGCGACCTCGAGCACTAGGGTGCGTGACGTGAACGACGATCTTCCTGACAGCCACGGCCCACACCCGCACGACCTCGCGGCCGAGGCCGCAGCCACTCTGGCCGAGCTCACCGGCGTCGAGCGACACGACGTCGCGCTGGTCCTGGGCAGTGGCTGGCTCCCGGCGGTCGACGCCCTGGGTGAGGCGACCGCCGAGCTGTCGACCGAGGACCTTCCCGGCTTCTCGGCAGCCGCGGTCGCCGGCCACTCGGGCAAGATCCGCTCCGTCCGAGCCGGCGACAAGCAGCTGCTCGTCTTCCTGAGCCGGACCCACTACTACGAGGGCAAGGGCGTGGCCGCCGTCGTGCACGGCGTCCGCACCGCCGCTGCTGCCGGCTGCCGCGCGATCGTGCTCACCAACGGGTGCGGTGGCCTCAAGGAGACCTGGACGCCGGGCACGCCGGTCCTGATCAGCGACCACATCAACCTGACCGGTCGGTCGCCCATCGAGGGCGCCACCTTCGTCGACCTGACCGACCTGTACTCGAGCCGGCTGCGCGCCATGTGTCGCGAGGTCGACGCGAGCCTCGACGAGGGCGTCTACGTGCAGTTCCCCGGGCCCCACTACGAGACCCCGGCGGAGATCGGGATGGTGCGCGCCATCGGTGGCACCCTGGTCGGGATGAGCACCACGTTGGAGGCGATCGCCGCCCGCGAGGCAGGCATGGAGGTCCTGGGCATCAGCCTGGTGACCAACCTCGCCGCCGGGATCAGCGGCGAGCCGCTCAACCACGAGGAGGTGCTCGAGGCCGGGCGCGCCGCCGCCACTCGGATGGGCGACCTCCTCGGCCGGATCGTCCCGAGGATCTGATGGGCCCCGCGGACGACACCCGCCAGCGGTTGGTCGAGGCCGCCACTCGCGGCTTCGCCGAGGACGGGGTGCACACCGCGTCCCTGCTGGAGATCACCCGGCAGGCCGGCCAGCGCAACCGTGGCGCCGTCCACTACCACTTCGGCTCGCGCACCGGGATGCTCGTCGCGGTCCTCGAGCAGCACCTCGACCTGTTGGCGACCCGCGAGCGAGAGCTCCTCGCGATCGCCCGGGCGCAGCCGGCCGAGGACCTGGTCTCCGTGGTCCGAGCCCTCGTGCTGCCCGCCGTGGAGCTCGCCGAGCTGGGTGGGCAGGGGCGCTGCTACCTGATGATCCTGGGTGAGCTCGTCGAGGAGGATCCCGACGCGATGGATCCCGAGGTCCTGCACGCGCTCGAGCGGCTCGGAGGCTACGAGGTCTACGGCCTTCTCGAGCAGCGGGTCCCGTCGATGCCCGACGACGTGCGCTCGGAGCGACTCTCCCTGGTCACCGCATTCGTGCTCCGTGCCATCGCCGATCGCAGTCGGGCAGGCGATCGTTCGACCCCAGGACGCGCCCAGCTGGCCACCGATCCCTTCGCTCGCAACCTCGTGGCGATGGTGGTCGGGATGCTCACCGCCACGCCCGGGTGAGCTGAGCCGGACGACCCGCCGGCGGTCGCCGGCGCGGGGCCGTCCCACGCCTCGAGCCGATTTATTTAGGCAAGGCTTACTTAATTATGGTAATCCTTACCTAAGTCCCTGTCGCCGCGAGAAGCCGAGTCCCGTGCCCCTGATCCGCATCTGCTGCGCGCTGACCCTCGGGCTCGCCCTGACCGCGTGCAGCCCGGTCGTCGACGGCGCGAGCCGGCCCGAGTCATCCGGCTCGTCCGGCTCCGGCCTCGCCGTCCCGCCGCTCTCCGACGTGACTCCCCTCGCCGATCCCCGCTCGTGGTCGGGGCTCGTCGACATCGACCTGCCCGATCCGACGATCCGCCCCGTCGTCGATGCTCCCGCCCCGAAGCTGCCGGTGACCGTGGTCGACGCCCAGGGCACCGAGGTCACCGTCGACGACACCAGCCGGATCCTGGCGCTGGACATCTACGGCACCCTGGCCCAGACCGTCTTCGAGCTCGGACTGGGCGACAACGTCGTGGGTCGCGACGTCTCGTCGACGTTCCCCGAGATCTCCGACCAGCCGGTGGTGACCCAGAACGGGCACGAGCTGAGCGCCGAGGCGATCTTGGCCCTGGACCCGACCGTGGTGCTGAGCGACACCTCGCTGGGCCCGTTCGACGTCCTCCTGCAGCTGCGCGATGCCGGCGTCCCGGTGGTCATCACCGACTCGCACCGGGGCCTGGACAACCTCAGCAGTCTCACCCAGCAGGTGGCCGACGCGCTCGGCGTCCCTGAGGCGGGAGCCCAGCTCGCGCAGCGCCTCGAGCAGGAGGCCAGTGCGGCGCAGGAGCAGATCGCCGCCGTGGCGCCGGCAGACCTGGCCGGGCGTCTGCGCACGATCTTCCTCTACGTGCGCGGCCAGGCCGGGGTCTACTACCTGTTCGGCGAGGACTCCGGGGCCGACTCCCTGATCGAGGCCGCCGGCGGCTACGACGTCGCCGAGGAGATCGGCTGGGACGGCATGAAGCCCGTCAACGACGAGGGCCTCGTGGCTGCCCAGCCCGACGTCGTCCTGATGATGAGCAAGGGGCTGGAGTCGGTCGGCGGCGTCGACGGGCTCCTGGAGCAGTTTCCCGCCCTCGCCAGCACGCCGGCCGGGGAGCAGCAGCGCATCGTCGCGATGGACGACGACCAGATCCTGAGCTTCGGTCCCCGCACCGCCGCCGTCCTCACCGCGCTCGCTGTCGCGCTCTACGCCCCCGACGCCCTGACCGCCGACTGAGCCATGGCCATCGTCTCCCCCACGTCCCCGACCCCGGTGTCGGCCCGCCCGGCGCCGACCGAGGCGCCGCGGAGAGCCCGAGCCACGGCACTCCTCGCGCTGCTCGCAGGGGCACTGCTCGTCGCGGCACTCGCTGCCGCGGGGTCCGGTCAGCTGGCCGTCCCCGTGTCCGAGGTGGCCGGATCGATCTTCCACCGGGTGGGCCTCGACCTCGGTCCCCTGCCGTCCCACCCTCGCGGGGACGTCACGCTGTGGACGATCCGCTTCCCTCGCGTCGTGATGGCGATGCTCGTCGGCGCTGCCCTGGCCGTGGCCGGAGCGGTGATGCAAGGGGTCTTCGGCAATCCGCTTGCCGAGCCCAGCATCGTCGGGGTCTCGTCCGGTGCCGCGGTGGCCGCCGCATCGTCGATCGTCTTCGGTCTCACCTTCGCCGGCACGTGGACCATCGCGGTCTGTGCGTTCGTCGGCGGGCTCGTCACGACGCTCGCGGTCTACGCCCTCTCCCGGGCGGACGGTCGCACCGAGGTCGTGACGCTCGTCCTGACCGGCATCGCGGTGAACGCCGTCGCCGCCGCAGGCCTGGGCCTGCTGATGTTCCTCGGCGACACGCAGGCTCGCGAGCAGATCGTCTTCTGGCAGCTCGGCAGCCTCAACGGCAGCCGCTGGCAGTACGTCGGCGTCGTCGCACCGCTGGTGGGCGTGGGGATCGTCGCGTCGCTCCTCAGCGCTCGCAGCCTCGACCTTGTCGCCCTCGGTGAGCGCCAGGCCAGGCACCTCGGCGTCCACGTCGAGCGGCTGCGCATCGTCCTCGTCGTGGTCGTCGCGCTGCTGACGGCTGCGGCCGTCAGCTTCTGCGGGATCGTGGCCTTCGTCGGCCTCGTCGTGCCCCACCTGGTCCGGATGGTCACCGGCCCGGGCCACCGGATCCTCCTGCCGGCCTCGATGCTGGCCGGTGCGCTCGTGCTCGTGATCGCCGACCTGGGCGCCCGCACCCTCGTGGCCTACGCCGACCTGCCGATCGGGATGCTCACCTCGTTGGTCGGCGGCCCCTTCTTCTTCTGGCTCCTGCGCCGGACCCGCCGTAGCGCCGGAGGGTGGTCGTGAACGCGCTGGAGGCTCGCGGCATCGTGGTCCGCTACGGCCCGACCACCGTGCTCTCCGGAGTCGACCTCGACGTGCGTCACGGCGAGGTCCTCGCTCTCGTCGGTCCCAACGGGGCCGGCAAGTCCACGCTCCTGGGCGTGCTGGCGGGCGACGTCAGCGCGACCGCGGGCGAGGTCCGCGTGCTCGGCCGCTCGCTGGACGACTGGCGGCTGCGCGACCTGGCCCGCGAGCGCGCCGTGCTGACGCAGGAGCACGTCGTCGCCTTCCCCTTCCCGGTCGGCGAGGTGGTGCGGATGGGCCGCTCCCCCTGGCGCCACCGACCCGAAGAGGACCTCGACGACCTGCTGGTCGCCGACGCGATGGACACCACCGCCGTGACGCACCTCGCCCACCGCCCCTTCGGTCTCCTGTCCGGCGGAGAGAAGGGGCGTACGTCGTTCGCGCGGGTCCTGGCCCAGGCCACCGACGTCCTGCTGCTCGACGAACCCACGGCAGCGCTCGACATCGGACACCAGGAAGCTGTGCTCGAGCGCGCCCGCCGACGCGCCGACGAGGGTGCTGCCGTCGTCGTGGTCCTTCACGACCTCAGCCTCGCCGCGGCCTGGTCCGACCGGGTCTCACTGCTGCACCGCGGCGTCGTGGCCGCCGACGGCCCGCCGACCGAGGTCCTGGAGCCAGTACTCCTCAGCGAGGTCTACGCCCACCCCATCGACGTCGTCTCCCACCCCGTCACCGGCGAGCTGCTCGTGCTCGCCGACCGGCTGTCTCGTCGGACGGTCGCGCCATGACGACGCACCAGCCCCGATCTCGCCGTCGGCCCCTGCGTCTCCTGGGGATCGCCGGACTGCTCGGGTTCCTCTGGACCCCGCTCCCGGCTGCTCCGGCCCATGCCGACGCTCGGGTGACGGTCGCCAACGAGAAGGGCACGGCTCAGGCCGACGTTCGCTACCGCACCGAGCTGACCGTCCGGGGCTCCGGCTTCCAGGTGGTCCAGGGTGGCTTCGGCGGGGTCTACGTCATGTTCGGGTGGGTCCGCGACCCGGCGGGCGGATCCTGGCGCCCGTCCCGCGGCGGACTCACCGGTCAGGACTACCAGTACATCCCCGACAGCGAGGACCTCGCCGCCAGCGCCGGCTACCTGCGGTTCCTGGCATTCCCGGGCGGCGCGACCGCCGGCGAGGCCAACGGCGTGCTCTCGGCCTCCGGCGGCTTCAGCGTCGGGCTGACCGTCCCCGGCCCGGTCTTCGAGAGCGTCGACCGGGCGGGGAGGGTCGCCCGGGTCGACTGCCGAGAGGTCCGGTGCGGCGTCATCACGATCGGCGCACACGGGGTCGCCAACGCGCGCAACGAGTCGTTCACGCCGGTGTCCTTCGACGAGGTGTTCACGTCCACGCCGGCCGCCCCCACCCCGACCGACTCCCCCGAGGCATCGCCCACCGGCGACGCAGCCCCGGAGACCTCCTCCCGCAAGCGGACCCGCACACGCACGCAGCGCACCAGCGCGCCCGCGCTCGAGGTCGACCGGGCGAGCGCCGTTCCAGGACACGCCCTGGCCTTCACGGCCCTGGGCTTCGACGCCGGGGAGCAGGTCGTGGCCGTCCTCGACGACGGACGTGCGGCTGTCGGTCCGCTGACCGCCGGATCGTCGGGCGAGGTGGCCTCCGCCCTCGAGCTCCCCACAGACCTCACGGCCGGGACCCACGAGCTTCGTCTGACAGGTGCGGCCTCGGGCACCGAGATCACCCAGCGCTTCGCTGCGGTCGTCGATCCCGACGCCTCCCCGATCGTCGCGACCTCGGTGGTCGACAGCCGGGCGGCCGGTTCATGGGCCGTCACCCCAGGCAGCGTCTTCCTCGGGGTCGCGGCGGCCGTCTTCGCCGTCACCGCGCTGCGGTACGGCGTGCTGCTCGTGCGCCGTCGACGACGCACGTCTGTGGCGGGGGTCGCATGAAGCGCACCCGCGCTCTCGCGCTCCTCCTCGGGGTGCTCGTCGTGCTCGTCGTGACGTGCCTCCCCACGTGGACGGCCACCGCCGACGAGGTGGGCGCCGCGGCACCTGACGACCTCGTCGTCAACGACGCCGTCCTGACCTGGGGACTCAACGACGAGAGCAACAACAAGGCCTTCGCCCCGGGGACGTTCAACTTCATGTCGGCCGGAGCCGTCCCCGATCCGGGCCAGGGCGGACAGAGCATCGTGGCGCCCGGAGTGTGGCGTGGCACCGCCCTCCGTGCCTGGCGCGCACAGCGCGGCTCCGTCTCCCTCGAGAAGCGCGGCACGGACGGCTCCTGGGCCCGGGCCACCTTCGCGGGGCTCGGCACGGCCGCCGACGGCTCCGCACTGACCAGCACCGCCGGTCCGTTCTCGGGCCACCGGATCGTGCTGAGGCGGGGCACGGGCACTGTCGACCCGGACACCGGCACCGCCAGCATCACCTGGCCCGGCGCGTTCTCGGTCGTCTACTACTCGGGCTTCACGTTCTTCACCCTCTCCGACATCACGCTGAGCGGCGACGGCGAGGCCACCCAGCTGCTCGCGACGGTGGCGGGCTTCGCGGCCGACCGCGACGACCCGGACACGTGGGCGGCCGTGCCGCCCGAGCGCGTGGTCCTGGCCGACCTGCCCGAGGCGACCGTGGACTCGCCGGCAGGCTTCACCGCCCAGCCCGCCTACCGCGGCGTCCGCTACACGGGTGAGGGCGTGGCGCAGGTGCGCAGCGGCCAGGACTGGGGCGCCTTCCCGGCATCGTTCCTGACCTACATGGACCGGGTCGGGTCGTCGTCCTTCTGGTACTCGTCGGGCGGCAGCGCCGACCCGCACAAGGTGCCGCAGCCGATCACGATCAGCTACGACGCGGCCGCGCCCATCCCGACCCCGACTCCCCAGGTGACGCCCACACCCGCGCCGCAACCGACGACGACGGTCAACCCCACGCCGCCGCCCCCGACCCCGAGCCCGACCCCGAGCCCGGCCGCGGCCCCGGCCGCCCCCGCTCCCCCAGCCGCCGCGCCGAGCACGCCACCAGCGGCCGCCGAGACCCCCGTCGTCCCGGCTCTGCCCGCGGCTGCACCGGTCGCCCTCCTCGCGGCCCCCACCTCGTCCGACCAGACCGCCTCTCCCGGCGAGGTCGGTCCGCTGTCCGCACCCACCTGGACCTGGTGGGGCGGCTCCATGCTGCTGCTCGGCGCAGTGGCACTCACCCTGCTCACGATCCGAGCGAAAGGAACACCATGAGAATCCCTCTGCGCCGGGGCGCCGGCGCCCTGACTGGCCTCACCCTCGCCGCGACCGGCCTCACCATGGCCGGCACCACCGCGATGGCGGCCCCGACTGCGACCCCCGCCGTCCCACGAGTCGCCGCCGAAGCCGCCGACGTCTCGGCCGCCACCTTCACGTGGGGGATCAGCGGCTACGCCCAGGACGGCATCTTCGGCCCCTGGGTGATCAAGGACCTGGCCGGCGACGCGACCCTCCTCGAGGGCACCGTGTCCGACGGCGACCAGACGCAGTACGTCGTCGAGCCGATCCCGGCCACCTCGATGTCACCCAGCGACCCCCAGGACACGCCCAACGTCGTGCAGTTCGCTGGCGGGAGCGGCAGCGCCGACCCCGAGACCGGAGCGGCGACGCTGACCTGGACCGGGTCGTACACGGTCAACGCCTACCCCACGACCTTCGGCGCCCCCAACGAGGTCTACTCCGACCCGGCCCTGGACATCGCCGAGGACGGTTCCGGGAGCCTCACGATGGACGTCACCATCGGCGAGGGTCAGGACATGCTCGGTCAGCCGACCCCCGCGGTCGACCTCGGCCGACTCACGATGATGACCTTCGATGCCGAGTCCGGCGACCGGATCGGCAGCGACAGCTTCCGCTACACGCCCGACTACCAGGGCGTCGAGGTCGAGGTCGCCGGCGGGTCCGAGCAGACGCGCAGCTGCAGCACCGACGGGGGCGCCACCGGCTGGTGGGGCGCCTGGCCCGCGGAGCTCGTCACCGCGATCCCCGAGTCGGTCCGGCCCCACTTCTACTCCACCGGGTGCGCCGGCAAGCAGGACAACAAGCCGCCGCTGCCCGTCGACGTCGACCTCGGCCTGGGCTCGACCGTGAGCGTCGAGCAGACCGACTTCCTCCCCTCCGGCTCCTACGAGGTGACGGTCGAGGGGAGCGGCTTCGACCCGGCCGACGCCACCGGCACCCGACCCCCGCTGGCCGGCAAGGCCGCCGGGACGTACGTCGTGTTCGGCAAGTTCGCCGACGAGTGGCGTCCCTCGACCGGCGCTGCCTCGAGCACCCGCACGAGCTCCAGCCAGCGCTGGGCCGTCCTCGCCGAGGACATGGCCACCATCGGGGGCGCGCCCTCAGCAGTCGAGCTCACCCCTCAGGGCACCTTCTCGACGACCCTGACGGTCGACAAGAGCGTCATCGACGAGCTCGCCACCGACGAGGCTCTCGTCAACTACGGCTTCTACACCTACCCGGGAAGCGGGGCCGTCAACGCGGCCTACGAGACCTACACCCCTGTCACCTTCACCAAGGCCACGCCCACGGTCGAGCTCGTCGCACCGAGGGTCAGCTTCGGGGAGTCGGCCCAGCTCGGCATCAGCGTCACCGCCGGGGCCGAGGCCGCGACCGGTTCGGTCGTCGTGAGCCGGGGCGCGACTACGCTCGACACCGTGGAGCTCGTCGAAGGGACCTCGGTGGTGTCGCTGGGCACGCTGGACGCCGGGTCCTACCCGCTCACCGCCACCTACTCCGGTGACGCCGTGACCGCCGAGGGCTCTGCGTCGACCACCCTGGCCGTCGCCAAGGCGAGGACGACCACCAAGCCCCGACTGAAGCGCACGCCCCAGCCGAGGAAGACCGGCAGGGCAGTGGTCAAGGTCGTCTCGGCCGACGCGACGGTCTCCGGCCAGGCCAAGGTCGTGATCAAGAAGCTCGGCAAGAAGGGCACGAAGGTCCTGAAGCAGAAGATCACCCTGCGCCGGGGCAGCGCCGGGCTCCCGATCGGCAAGCTCGCCAGCGGCCGGTACCAGCTCAAGGCGACCTACCTGAGCGACGCCAACTTCAAGAGGTCGGCACAGAAGATCCGCTTCCGGGTCTGACCTCGGCCCCTCTGCTCAGCCTGGGTCGCGGCGCCCGAGACGTGTCTCGAGCGCCGCGGCCCCACCCGGCTCCACCAGCTCCACCTCAGCCGCCACCTCTCACTCCCACGGAGACCCCGATGACCATCGCTGACGTCACCCCACCGCCGATCGCCGAGCCCACCCTGTCGGAGGCCATGCGGACCGGATCGCGCGCCGAGCACGAGGCCGCCGAGAGCTCGACCTTCATGGCCGAGCTGCTCGACGGACGGATCAACGAGCGCGGGTACGCCGCCTACCTGCTGCGACTGCGCGCCGTCTACGCCACGCTCGAGGAGTGCCTGCGCGCCCGCGTGGGCGACCCGGTCGTCGCCGCCGTGCACGACCCCGCGCTGGAGCGCCTCGCCGCCATCGACGCCGACCTCGACCACTGGGCGCCGGGCGCCGACTGGGAGGTCGACTCCCCCGCCGTCGACGCCTACCGCGACCGGCTGCTGGACGCGGGGGCTGCCGACACCGGAGGCCCGCTCGCCGCCCACCACTACACGCGCTACCTCGGCGACCTCTCCGGCGGCCAGGCCATCGGTCGCATCCTGGACCGGTGCTTCGAGCTCGACGGCGCCGGTACCAGCTTCTACCGCTTCGCCGAGATCCCGAAGCCCAAGCCCTACAAGGACGCCTACCGCGCCCGCCTCGACGCACTCGACCTCGACGACGCCTCCGTGACGGAGGTCGTCGCCGAGGTCAAGGTCGCGTTCGGTCTGAACCAGGCACTGTTCACCGAGCTGGGCAGGCACCTGGAGGAGTTCCGCCGGTGAGGCGCTAACCCCTGCCGCTGCTGGACCGGGCCCGACGGGAGACCGAGTCGATGGCCACGGCCAGCAGCAGGACGCCGCCGGTGACCATGAAGCGCACCGACGAGTCGACGCCGATCAGGTTGAGGCCACTCGAGATCGAGACCAGCACCAGGATGCCGAGCATCGCCGAGTACGCCGAGCCGCGCCCGCCAAAGAGGCTCGTCCCGCCGATCACCGCAGCAGCGATGGCCGTCAGGTTGGTGTCGGTGGTGCCCGTGGCCTGCGAGACCGACGTCAGCTGGGCCGCACCGAGGATCCCGCCGACCGCGGCCAGGGTGGAGCACCCGACGAAGACCGACAGGTAGATCCGGGTGACCTTGATGCCCGAGCGCCTCGCTGCCTCCTCGTTGCCACCGACGGCGAAGACGTGGCGCCCCCACCGGGTGCGCCGCAGGGCGAAGTCCATCGCCACGACGAGCGCGGCGAAGAAGAGCCACAGATAGCTCCAGCCGCGCCCGATGTTGAGGTAGTAGGTGAGGTAGGCCAGTCCGCCGGTGAGCAGCGCTGCCTTCACCAGGATCGAGACGGTCGACGGCGCGCTCAGCTCGGCCTTGGTCCGCGACCGCTGGCTGAGCAGGCGCGTGGCCAGGAAGGCCAGACCGATGAGCACCACGAGCACGTACGACGCCGTCCCCGTGAGGAACTTGAACCGGGCGAAGTCCAGCAACCAGCTGTCCGAGGGCAGGTTGATGGTCCCGTCGGAGCCCAAGACGTAGAGGAGCACGCCCTGGAAGGCGAGCAGTCCCGCCAGGGAGAACACGAAGCTCGGCACGCCGAGCTTCGTGTAGAGGAAGGCGTAGACCAGCCCCACCACGACCCCCACGAGCATGCCCGCGAGGATGCCGATGATCACGGGCCGACCGCTGTTGACGATCTGGACCGCCATCACGGCCGCCGAGGCGCCGCTGACCGAGCCGACCGAGAGGTCGATCTCCCCCAGGAGCAGGACCAGCACGATCCCCAACGCGATGATGCCGACCGGAGCCGCGAACTGCGTGATGGTGACCAGGTTGCGCGAGGAGAGGAAGACCGGCTCCTTGACGTAGAACACGATGCTGATCACGACCAGGCCGAAGACCACGGGCAGGCTGCCCAGGTCACCGCCCTTGAGCCGCGCCCAGAACGCCCTGAGGATCCCCAACGGATCGCTCGCGTTGGCGATCAGCCGCTCGTCCAGCTGGTCCGCACTGGTCTTCACGACGGTGGACTCAGTCATGGGCCTGCTCCTTGCCTCGTGCCGCGCGGCTGGCGACGACGTTGTCCGACGCGCCGGTGATCGCGGCGACCAGGTCGGTGGTGGTGACCTCGTCGGTGTGGAACTCCGCCTCGTTGCGGCCGAGCCGGAGCACGACGATGCGGTCGGCGACCGCCTGGACGTCGGCCATGTTGTGGCTGATCAGGATCACGCCGAGCCCGTTCTCGCGCAGCCGCTCGACGAGGTTGAGCACCTCGGCGGTCTGGGCGACGCCGAGTGCAGCGGTGGGCTCGTCGAGCATCACCACCTGGGGCTTGCCCACCAAGGAGCGGGCGATGGCGACGGTCTGGCGCTGCCCGCCCGAGAGCGCGGCGATCGGGATGCGGACCGAGGGGATCTTGGCCGACAGGCTGCGCAGCAGCCGCCAGGCCTCGACCTCCATCGCCACCTCGTCGATCGCCCCGCCCTTCACCCGCTCCTGGCCGAGGAAGAGGTTGGCCACGACGTCGAGGTTGTCGCACAGCGCGAGGTCCTGGAAGACCGTGGCGATGCCGAGGTCCTGCGCCTGTCGCGGTCCACCGACCTTGACCTTGCGCCCGGAGAGCTCGATGTCACCGGAGTCGGGCTGGTAGACGCCGGCGATGACCTTGACGAGGGTCGACTTGCCGGCGCCGTTGTCCCCCACCAGGGCGACCACTTCACCTGCGGCGACCTCGAGTCGCACGTCGGTCAGCGCCTGGACGGCACCGAACCGCTTGTGGATCCCGGACAGGGAGAGCACGACCTCCCGGGGTCGGCCGGGCTCGCCACCCTCCCTGGCCGGGGCGTCCTGGTGGGGGGTGGTCGTCACTGGAGCCCGGCCGCCTTGCACGCGTCGGCGTAGGCGCTGGTGCAGATGTCGTCAGCGGTGTAGAAGCCATCCGCGATGACGGTGTCACCGACGTTGTCCTGGGTGACGGCGGTGGGGCTGAAGATGTAGGACGTGACGCCCTCGAAGTCGGACTGGTCGACGCCGGTCACCGACGTGGTCGGCACCTCGTTGCCCAGGGCCAGGTCGACGGCGACCTCGGCCGCGGTCTCGGCCTCGATCGGGATCGGCTTGTAGATCGTCACCGTCTGCTCACCGGCAACGATGCGCTGCACGGCGGCCAGCTCGGCGTCCTGACCCGTGATCGGCGGCAGGTCGGCAGCCTTGACGCCGGCACCGAGCAGGGCCGCGACGACGCCACCCGCCTGGCCGTCGTTGGCGGCGTACACGCCGTCGATCTTGTCGGCACCCAGCTTGTTGACCTGGTCGGTGACGTAGGACTGGGCGTTCTCGGGGCTCCAGTCCGGGTTGTCGTACTCGGTGGAGAGCAGCTCGAGACCGGACTCGTCGATCACCGAGTGGGCGCCGGCCTTGAACTGCGCGGCGTTGGGGTCGCTGGGTGCGCCGTTGAGCATCAGGATGCCCCCGGAGTCGCCCATCGCCTCGACCAGGGCCTCGCCCTGCATCTGTCCGACGGTGTTGTTGTCGAAGGACATGTAGTAGTCGGCGCCCTCGATGAAGCGGTCGTAGGCGATGACCGGGACGTCCTCGGCCTGCGCGTCGGCGATCATGCCGCCGGCACCGGCACCGTTGACCGGGTCGAGCACCAGCACGTCGGCACCCTGGGTCAGGGCCGAGGCGACCTGCTCCTGCTGCTTGGCCTCGTCCTGGTCGGCGTTGAAGTAGGCGACCTCGCAGTCGCTGCACAGCTCGGCGACCTTGGCCTCGAAGAGAGGCTTGTCGAACGCCTCGTAGCGCGTGGTCGCCGACTCGGGGAGCAGCAGCGCGATCGTCGCGCCGCCCCCGGAGCCGTCGCCGCTGCCGGCGTCGGTGCTGGAGCCGGTGTCGTTGGCGCCGCAGGCGGCCAGGCCACCTGCGCCGATGAGCACAGCAGCGCCGATGGTCGCGACGCGGTGAAGGGGTGTAGGCACGGATCTCTCCTCGACTGGACGTTCAGCCTCGTGGCTGGGAACTACCGATGAGTGTCCGCTGTCACATGCTTGTCGTCAAGATGTAGCGACAAAACTCTTGATGCTCGCTCTGTCGCTCGATTTACGTACATCTCTTGACCATTCCAGAGTTGGGGTGCAGGGTTCGTCCCATGTCCTCGCTCCCCCCCTCGGCCCCCGGGTCGACGTCGACGCTGCGCGTTGCCAACCAGCAGCGCGTGCTCGACCTGCTACGACGACCAGTGGGGACCGCGGGGACCGACGACGCAGCCGGGGGCCCCCCGGTCGATGCCGAGACCTTCACCCAGGCCGAGATCGCCCGCGGCACCGGCCTGGCTCCGGCGACCGTGTCCAACATCGTGCGCGACCTCGCCGCCGCCGGCCTGGTGGCGGCAGACCCCGGCAGCGGTCGCCGAGGTTCCGCGGTGCGCCTGGCCCCCGGGGCCGGCACGGTCGCGGGGGTGGACTTCGGACACAGCCACGTCGCCGTCGCCCTCGGCGACCTCACGGGACGGGTCCTCGCCGAGGAGCGCCGCCGCCTCTCACACGCCCACCACCACACCGAGGCGCTCGAGATCGCCGCCGAGATGCTCGAGCGGATGTCGGCCGACTACAGCACCGTGCGCCACGTCGGGCTCGGCCTGCCCGCGCCCGTGACCGGAGAGGCGGTGGGCTCCCCGTCGATCTTCCCTGGATGGGAGGGCGTCAACACCCGCCAGGTGGCCGAGGAGCGATTCGGCGCACCTGTGGTCGTGGAGAACGACGCCAACCTCGGCGCACTCGCCGAGCACCGCCAGGGCGTGGGCCGCGGCCACGACAGCTCGGTCTTCGTGAAGATCTCGTCCGGTGTCGGCGCCGGCCTCATCATCGACAACCGGCTCTACCACGGCTCCGGAGGCACCGCCGGGGAGATCGGGCACCTGACGCTGGACGAGCAGGGACCGCTCTGCCGCTGCGGGAGCCGGGGCTGCCTGGAGGCCTACACCTCGTCGGGGCCCGTGCTCGACATGATGGCCGTCCAGCTGCCGGGAGCCGGCCTGGACGAGATCTTTGCGGCCGCCCGCGACGGCCACATCTCGGCCCAGCGCGCTCTCGAGGACGCCGGTCTGCACCTGGGCTGGGCACTGGCCAGCATCGTGAACCTGATCAACCCCGCGGTCGTCGTGGTGGGCGGGGACATGGCCCGGGCCGGTGAGCTGCTGCTCGCGTCGGCCCGGATCGGATTGCGCCGCCACGCGCTCGACTCCGTCGCGATGACCCCGGTGCTCGGCTCCCTCCTCGGCGAGCGGGCGAGCCTCGTCGGCGCCGTCCTGATGGCCGCCGAGCGGACCGAGCTCGTCGTCGACGGGTCCTGACCCGGACTTGACCCTGGAGTCCGCTCCAGGTGGACTGACCCGATGCATCCTCCGCTCACCGTCGCCGAGGCCGCCGAGCACCTCGGCCTGACCGCCGACACGCTGCGCTACTACGAGCGCGACGGGCTCCTCCTCGCCCCGGTCGGCCGGGCCGCCAACGGTCATCGCCGCTACCGCGCCGACGACCTGCGCTGGATCACCCTGGTCACCAGGCTCCGCTCGACGGGGATGGCGATTCGCGACGTACGACGCTACGCCGACCTGGTCCGCTCGGGCGGCGGCAACGAGCAGGAGCGTCTCGCCCTGCTGCAGGAGCACCGCACCAAGGTGCTCGCCCAGCTCGCCGAGGTCCAGGCGCACCTCGGCGCCATCGACCACAAGATCGGGATCTACACCGACGCGGTCGAGGGCCGACCCCTCGCCGGCTGAGACCAGACGACGACGGGGCCTTTACATGGAGCGCACTCCAGGTAGTTGAGTGGGCTCATGACCACCCAGACCCTCCAGTCCCGCACCCTCGGCCGCACCGCTCCCCTGACCGTCTCCGCACTCGGCCTCGGCTGCATGGGCATGTCGGAGTTCTACGGATCTCCCGCGGAGGAGCCCTCCGCGATCGCCACCATCCACCGAGCCCTCGACCTGGGCGTGACCTTCCTCGACACCGCCGACATGTACGGGCCGTTCACCAACGAGCGGTTGGTCGGAGCAGCCCTGAAGGGGCGTCGCGACGGGGTCGTCGTCGCCACCAAGTTCGGCAACGAGAGGCTCCCCGACGGCACCCGCGTCGGCATCAACGGCCGTCCCGACTACGTCCACGCCGCCTGCGACGCCTCCCTGCAACGTCTCGGCGTCGACCACATCGACCTGTACTACCAGCACCGCGTCGACCAGTCCGTGCCCATCGAGGAGACCGTCGGCGCCATGCAGGAGCTCGTCGAGGCCGGCAAGGTGACCCACCTGGGCCTCTCGGAAGCCTCCGCCGCCACGATCCGGCGCGCTCACGCCGTCCACCCGATCACGGCGCTGCAGACCGAGTACTCCCTCTTCACGCGCGACCTCGAGGGCGACATCGCACCGACCCTGCGCGAGCTCGGCATCGGCTTGGTCCCCTACTCACCCCTGGGGCGCGGCCTGCTCACCGGGCGCATCGCCCAGGGGTCGCTGGACGAGAGCGACTCCCGCAGCAGCGCCTACTTCCCGCGCCTCAACGGCGAGGCCCTGGACGCCAACCTGGTGCTCGTGGAGCGCATCCGCCGTCTGGCCGACGCCAAGGGCTGCACGCCGGGGCAGCTCGCGCTGGCCTGGGTGCTCGCCCAGGGAGACGACGAGCTGGGGGTCTCCCCGATCCCGGGCACCAAGCGGATCACCTACCTCGAGGAGAACATCGCCTCGCTCGACGTCACCCTCGACGACGCCGACCTGTCGGCTCTCGAGCAGGCCGTGCCCGCCGGTGCCGTGGTCGGCGAGCGGTACGGCGACATGTCGCACATCGACGCCTGACCGAGGACTTCCGGACTCGAGGGCCTCGTCCTCTCGGATGTGGCCCAGGTCACCACCGGAATGCTTCGGTGGTGACCCTCGACGAAAGGAACGACCAGGTGTCCTACGAGAAGATCGAGCATGCCGACAACCCCGTCGTCGACGCAGGGGGTGAGGACGAGGTCGCCGCGATCGACGCGGAGCGCAAGCGCCGCCTCGACCCCGCCAACCGCGCCGACGGCACCGAGGTCGACAACACCCACGCCTCCTTGCCGACCCTGGAGGCGTGGGAGGCCGAGCACGGTGACGACGGCTCGAGCGGTGGCACGTCCGACCCCAGCAAGGCGTTCGCCGAGATGGACGTCTCCGAGGAGGAACGGGCCGAGATCGCCGCTGAGCGCGAGCGTCGGCTCGACCCCGCCAACCGGCCGGAGGGGGCCGAGGTCGACAACACCGGCCGCACCGTCGTCGACGGCCGGTTCGTGGACTGACGTCTCGGCGGGCTCAGCGATCGAGGCGACGCGTCAGCAGGTCCAGGGTGCGCGTCGCCTGGCGTCGTACGTCGGCGTGCTCGTCGTCCACGGCCGCCTCCACGGTCGCGACGTGCTCGCTGTCCCCGACGACGGCCAGGGCGCGCATCGCCTGGGCTCGCACGCGCGGGAGGTCGTGGCCGGCCAGCCGCGCGGCGCCGTCGCCCGTCCCTGCCACCTCATGCCGAGCGGCGACCTTCAGGCACATCTCCGCCGGCCGGTAGTGCTCGTCGCCCAGGCCCACGACGACCGCCGCGGTCGCGCTGTCGTGCCACACGTGCAGCAACCCCCGCGCGCCCCACGAGCGCACCCAGAAGTCGCCCCAGCTCGTCGGCGACAGCACGGCGTCGCCGGGCTGCCAGGCATGACCGGTCAGGCAGCGCAGCTCCACGACGTAGCGCTCCCGCGGTGCTCCCTCGAGCAGGTCGACGCAGGCCGAGATGTAGGCCGGCGCACCGATCCGCTCGACGAGCTCGTCGATGAGCTGCGCCACCGGACGGCGAGGGTCGGCCATGGCGCTACCGTGCCTCACATGAACACCCCGCGCCATTCTCCGCCTCCCCCGCTGCGCTCCTCCGGCGGACAGCGCCGAGGGGACGCTGCATGAGCCCCGACGTCGACGTCCTGCTCGAGCGCGCCCGCAGCTGGGTGGCCCAGGATCCTGATCCCCAGACCCGCGCCGAGCTCGAGCAGGTCATCGCCGACGTGCTGGCCGATGGCGACCCCCACCAGGTCGCCGCCGCGGTCGCCGACCTGGCCGACCGGTTCCACGGGACCCTCGAGTTCGGCACCGCGGGACTCCGCGGGGCCCTCGGTGCGGGTCCCAACAGGATGAACCGGGTCGTCGTGCTGCGCGCCGCGGCCGGGCTGGCCGCCTACCTGCGCGACCAGGGCCACCGAGGCGGGTCGGTGGTGATCGGGTACGACGCCCGCCACAACTCCGACGTCTTCGCCCGCGACACCGCCGAGGTGATGACCGGCGCCGGGTTCACCGCCTGGGTGATGCCCCGAGCGCTCCCCACGCCCCTGCTCGCGTTCGCCATCCGGGAGCTCGGGTCGGTGGCCGGCATCATGGTCACGGCCAGCCACAACCCGCCCCAGGACAACGGCTACAAGGTCTACCTGGGCGATGGCAGCCAGATCGTCTCCCCCGCCGACACCGAGATCTCCCGCCACATCTCCGCGGTCGGCACGCTCGACGCCGTCCCCCGAGGCTCCGGGGGCACCACGCTCGGCGAGGACATCGTCGACCACTACCTCGACACCGTCGCCGGCCTGGCCGGCGACGGCCCTCGCGACCTCGACATCGTCTACACCCCGCTGCACGGCGTGGGAGCCACCTCGGTCGTCCAGGTCCTGGAGACGGCCGGCTTCTCGGCACCGCGGGTCGTGGCCGAGCAGGAGCTGCCCGACCCCGGGTTCCCGACCGTCGGGTTCCCCAACCCCGAGGAGCCGGGCGCCATGGATCTCGCCCTCGCCCTCGCCGAGCGCACCGGCGCCGACCTGGTCGTGGCCAACGACCCCGACGCCGACCGCTGCGCCGCCGCGGTCCCGGGCCTGCAGGGGTGGCAGATGCTGCGGGGCGACGAGGTCGGGGCGCTCCTGGCCCACCGCCTGCTCAGCACCGGCAAGCGGGGCACCTACGCCACCTCGATCGTGTCCTCGTCGCTGCTGGCCAAGCTGGCCTCGACGGCGGGCCAGCGCCACGAAGAGACCCTGACCGGGTTCAAGTGGATCTCACGCGTCGACGACCTGGCGTTCGGCTACGAGGAGGCCCTCGGCTACTGCGTCGACCCCGAGCACGTCCGCGACAAGGACGGCGTCTCCGCGCTCCTGGTCCTGTGCGAGCTGGCCGCCGAGCTCAAGGCCGAGGGGCGCGGCCTGCTCGACGTCCTCGACGACATCGCCACCGAGCACGGGCTCCACGCCACCGGCCAGGTCTCCGTCCGGGTGGGGGACCTCGCGGTCATCGCCGACGCGATGCAGCGACTGCGCGCCACACCACCGCAGACCCTGGGTGGTCTGTCGGTCGAGACCTCCGAGGACCTGCGTGACGGGCTCGCGGGCCTGCCCCCGACCGACGCTCTGCGCTACCGCCTCGCTGAGGGCGGTCGGGTGATCGTCCGGCCGAGCGGCACCGAGCCCAAGATCAAGTGCTACCTGGAGGTCGTCGTGCCCGTCGAGCCGTCCGGTGGGGTGCCGGCTGCCCGCATCGTCGCGGCCGGACGCTTGGACGCGATCGGTGCCGACATCCGTGCCGCCGCGGGCCTCGACGCGCACTGAGGGCGCACTGGGGGCGCACTGGGGGCCGGAGTCAGACGAGCGCGAGCACGACGAAGAGCACGAACGAGGCGCTGAGCACGGCGATCTCGGCGATCGCAGGAGTGCGACTGATCCCCGCGGCGAAGCGCTCCTGCTCCGTCGAGCGTGCCTTGACCCCCTCCTGCGCGAGCGCATCGGCGACGCGGGAGCGGATCCGCTCCTCGACGAAGAGTCCGTAGGAGGTCTTGGCGGTCTCCGGCTTCTCTGGGGCGGTCGGCAGGTTCGGCAGGATCCCCATCATGGCGCCGCCCCCGCTTCCGGAGGGTCCCCCGCGCTCGTCGCGGTGCAGCTGCCGTCGGGTCCTGCCGATCGCCGGCGACGTGTAGCGCTTGTCTCCGGCGAAGACCACGAGGACCTGCCGCACCGCCACCGACTCGATCGCTGCCAGGGGCACGCTCACGGTCGTCAGCATGTTGCGCAGCACCAGGCGCGAGCTGTCCAGGGACAGCTGGGGACGCAGCATGGCCGACCACGCGAGCGCGGCGAAGAACACCGTCAGCGCGAGGCCGGCGTACGACGGGTCGTCGGTGGTGAGGATCTGGATCGCGACGACGACCACGAGGACGATGCCGATGATCCCGAAGACGCGCGAGGAGGTGTTGCTGAAGCGCTGCACGTCGTCGTCCATCGCCACCCCTCCCGCCTGCACGTCGACTGCTCACTGACAACTTTCGGATCCCGCTGCGACCAACCCTATGCTGGCCGCTATGCCTCCATCACCAACGGCTGATCTCACGAGCCTCTCGGACGTCACCGCGTCCGAGTCGTCGCTCACCCGCTTCCTCCACGGACTTCCCGGAGTCGACCAGGTGGGCGCCGAGGCGCGGGCCGCCTCGCTGGCCACCCGCTCGATCAAGACGACGGCCAAGGCCCAGGCCCTCGACCTCGCCATCACCATGGTCGACCTCACCACGCTCGAGGGCCAGGACACGCCTGGCAAGGTCCGGGCGCTGGCCGCGAAGGCGATGCGTCCCGACCCCGCCGACCCGACCTGCCCCGCAGCCGCCGCGGTGTGCGTCTACCCCGACATGGTCGCGACCGCCAAGGAGGTGCTCGGCGACTCCGGCGTCCACGTGGCTGCTGTCGCGACCGCCTTCCCGAGCGGCCGCGCGGCGATGGACATCAAGCTGGCCGACACCCGTGACGCCGTCGAGGCCGGGGCCGACGAGATCGACATGGTCATCGACCGGGGTGCGTTCCTCTCCGGGCGCTACCTGCAGGTCTTCGAGGAGATCGTCGCAGTCCGCGAGGCCTGCGCCAGGTCCGGCGCCGAGGACGCGCACCTCAAGGTGATCTTCGAGACCGGCGAGCTGCAGACCTACGACAACGTCCGGCGGGTCAGCTGGCTGGCGATGTTGGCCGGCGCCCACTTCATCAAGACCTCCACCGGCAAGGTCCAGCCGGCCGCGACCCTGCCGGTCACCCTGGTCATGCTGGAGGCGGTGCGTGACTTCCGCGCTGCCACCGGCCAGATGGTCGGGGTCAAGCCCGCCGGCGGCATCCGCACCAGCAAGGACGCCATCAAGTACCTCGTGATGGTCAACGAGGTCGCCGGCGGTGACTGGCTCGACCCGGACTGGTTCCGCTTCGGAGCCTCGACGTTGCTCAACGACCTGCTCATGCAGCGCACCAAGCTGACCACCGGCCGCTACTCCGGCCCTGACTACTTCACCCTGGACTGATCACTATGGGCATCGACCTCACCTACGCTCCGGCGCCCGAGTCGCGCAGCATCGTCGACCTCAAGGCCTCCTACGGCCTGTTCATCGACGGCGAGTTCGTCGACGGTCACGGCTCCGACAGCTCAGCGTTCAAGACGATCAATCCGGCCACCGAGGAGGTGCTCGCCGAGGTCGCCGAGGCGGACGCCGCCGACGTCGATGCTGCGGTGAAGGCCGCCCGGAGGGCCTACCAGCGCGTCTGGTCGCGGATGCCCGGCAGCGAGCGGGCCAAGTACCTCTACCGGATCGCACGGATCATCCAGGAGCGCGGCCGTGAGCTCGCGGTGCTGGAGTCCCTCGACAACGGCAAGCCGATCAAGGAGTCGCGCGACGTCGACATCCCGGTCGTCGCCGCCCACTTCTTCTACTACGCCGGGTGGGCCGACAAGCTCGAGTTCTCCGGCTACGCCGGCTCCGACGGCAGCGCACCCCGGCCGCTGGGTGTCGCGGGACAGATCATCCCGTGGAACTTCCCGCTGCTGATGCTGGCGTGGAAGATCGCGCCCGCCCTGGCCTGCGGCAACACCGTCGTCCTCAAGCCGGCCGAGACCACGCCCCTCACGGCGCTGCTCTTCGCCGAGATCTGCCAGCAGGCCGACCTGCCCCCGGGCGTCGTCAACATCGTCACCGGAGCCGGAGAGACCGGCCAGGCGCTGGTGGCGCATCCCGACATCGACAAGGTCGCCTTCACCGGCTCGACGGCCGTCGGCAAGGCGATCGCGCGCAGCATCGCCGGCACGGACAAGAAGGCCACGCTCGAGCTGGGCGGCAAGGCCGCCAACATCGTCTTCGACGACGCCCCCCTCGACCAGGCCGTCGAGGGCATCGTCAACGGCATCTTCTTCAACCAGGGTCACGTGTGCTGCGCCGGCTCCCGGCTCCTGGTCCAGGAGTCCATCGCCGACGACCTGCTCGAGCGCCTCAAGCGTCGGATGTCGACGCTGCGTCTCGGCGACCCCCTGGACAAGAACACCGACATCGGGGCGATCAACTCCGCCGAGCAGCTGGCCCGCATCCGCGAGCTGTCGGAGATCGGGGAGAGCGAGGGTGCCGAGCGGTGGTCGCCGTCGTGCGAGCTGCCGGCCCAGGGGTTCTGGTTCCCGCCGACACTCTTCACCGGGGTCACCCAGGCCCACCGGATCGCCCGTGAGGAGGTCTTCGGACCGGTGCTCTCGGTGCTGACGTTCCGCACCCCCTCCGAGGCGATCGAGAAGGCCAACAACACGCCGTACGGGCTGTCGGCTGGCGTGTGGACCGAGAAGGGCTCGCGCATCCTGCACGTGGCCGGCGCCCTGAAGGCGGGCGTCGTGTGGGCCAACACGTTCAACAAGTTCGACCCGACCAGCCCCTTCGGCGGGTTCAAGGAGTCCGGCTACGGCCGCGAGGGCGGCCGGCAGGGCCTGGCCGCCTACCTCAAGACCGAGCAGGGAGGCCGCTGAGCCATGGCAGCACGCATCGACGTCCGCAAGACCTACAAGCTCTACATCGGCGGGGCCTTCCCCCGCTCGGAGTCGGGCTACTCCTACATCGTCAACGACGCGAAGGGACGATTCGTGGCCAACGCCGCCCTGGCCTCCCGCAAGGACGCGCGCGACGCCGTGGTCGCCGCCCGCAAGGCCTTCGGCTCCTGGTCGGGTCGCACCGCCTACAACCGGGCTCAGGTGCTCTACCGCGTCGCCGAGATCATGGAGGACCGCCGTCCGCAGTTCGTCCAGGCCCTCCAGCAGTCCGAGGGCCTCACCGCGGCCCGCGCCAACGCCGCGCTCGACGCCGCCATCGACCGGTTGGTCTGGTACGCCGGCTGGGCCGACAAGCTCACCCAGGTGGTCGGCAACGCCAACCCCGTGGCCGGTCCGTTCTTCAACCTGAGCACGCCCGAGCCCACGGGAGTGGTGGCCGTCCTAGCTCCCCAGGAGTCGTCGTTGCTCGGTCTCGTCTCGGTCGTGGCCCCCGCGATCGTCACCGGCAACACGGTCGTCGTGGTCTCCTCCTTCGACCGCCCGCTGCCCGCGGTGACGTTCGCCGAGGTGCTGGCGACCTCCGACGTGCCCGGCGGGGTGGTCAACCTCCTGACCGGCTCGGCCGCCACGATCGCTCCCTGGCTGGCAGCGCACATGGACGTCAACGCCATCGACCTGGTCGGCGTCGCCGGCGAGCAGGAGCTCGCCACCGAGCTCGAGGTGGCCGCGGCCGACAACCTCAAGCGCGTACGACGGGCTCCGGGGGCCGAGCCCGACTGGACTGCCTCGCCCTCGCTCGACACGATGACCGACTTCGTCGAGATCAAGACCGTGTGGCACCCGATGGGCGTGTGAGGTTGCCCGCCCGGGTCATCGTCGTCGCCGGACCCTCCGGCTCGGGCAAGTCCCGGTTGGCCGAGCGGACCGGACTGCCGGTGCTGCGGCTCGACGACTACTACAAGGACGGCGAGGACCCGACGCTCCCCCGGATCCCCGAGGGACAGGTCAACGCAGGCCTGATCGACTGGGACGACCCGGCTTCCTGGCACGAGGACGACGCCTTCGCGGCGCTCGAGGCCCTGTGCCGCACCGGCGCGCACGACGTACCGGTCTACGAGATCGCACAGAACGCGCGCACCGGCTGGCAGCACCTCGATCTCGAGGGATCACCGTTCTTCGTGGCCGACGGCATCTTCGCGCAGGAGATCGTGCCCCGGGCCCGTGAGGCCGGGCTCCTGGCCGACGCGGTCTGCCTGCGTCAGCACCCGGCAGTCACCTTCTGGCGACGACTGACCCGTGACCTGCGCGAGCACCGCAAGCCCCCGCGGGTGCTCGTCACGCGCGGCCTGGCGCTGATGCGCGCCCAGAGCCGCGTCGTGGACCACGCGGTGGCCCTGGGATGTCGCCCGGTCAGCAACCAGCGGGCCCTGGACGACGTGGCGCAGCTCGTCGCGCGATGATCGGACTGCGGCAGCCCGACGCGCGCTCCTGCGGCGCCGCCGCCGTGGTGATGGCGCGGCTGCTCCACGACGGCACGGAGCTGGCCGCGCCGGCCTTCCGCGACGAGGTCCTGGAGGCGCACCGCCGCCTGACCCGGGCCCGGCTGCACGGCCACCGACAGCTGCCATGGCCGCGTGCGCTCGGCACGCCGCCCTGGGCCGTCGACGGGGAGCTGCGGGCGATCACCGGGCGCGAGCACACGGTGAGTCTGATCCGGTGCTCACCTGCGGCTCACTACGACCGGCTGGCGCTGACCGGCGGAGCGTTGTACGTCGGCAGCCCCTGGCTGCCCCGCCACGTCGTCCTCGTCCTGCCGGGATCGCCCGAGGCGCCGATGCGCTGCTACCAGCCGGCCCGCGGCTGCGTCGTGACGCTGCCTCGCGCGCAGTTCGCCGAGGGCCGCCTGATGGCGGCGGGCTGGCCCTACGCATGGTTCAGCGTCAGCCCCGCAGCAGCCGCCGGACCAGGAGAGCCCCCAGCGTCGCCACGATGACCTCCTGCGGCATCCGTCGGGGCGACTCCCGCTGGATCCGCTTGTGCCACGCGTCGAGCGCCTCCGGGAAGGGCGAGCTGCCGAAGAACACCTCGCTCGGCTTGTCGGCATCCGGAGCGCACGCGCCCAGCATCCCGGCCAGGACCCGGACTCGTCGGTCGGGGGGCGTCGCCGCCGCGATCGTGCCCATCGCCGCGAGACCGACCAGACCGTCCACGACGGCGACCTGAAGGAACGTCTCCTCGTCGCCCCAGTGCGGCACCGTGTCCAGCGTGAAGTGGGAGGCGATCCCCAGCGCGAACGCCGAGACGGGGCCCGGCGCCAGGGCGCCGACGACGGCACCCGACATCACGTGGTTGGTGATCAGCACGGCGACATCACCGGCTCATCCTCGCAGGGCGGCGTACCCGGGCTTGATGACCTCGTCGATGATCGCCAAGCGTTCATCGAACGGTAGGAAGGCCGACTTCATCGCGTTGACCGTGAACCACTGCATCTCGTCGAACCCGTAGCCGAAGGCCTCCACGAGCGCGGCCATCTCGTCGGTCATCGACGTCTTGCTCATCAGCCGGTTGTCGGTGTTGACCGTGACCCGGAAGCGCAGCTTGGTCAGCAGGCCGATCGGGTGCTCGGCCACCGAGGTGGCAGCACCGGTCTGCACGTTGGAGGCCGGACACAGCTCGAGCGGGATCCGCTTGTCGCGCACGTAGGCGGCCAGGCGTCCCAGCTCGACCGTGCCGTCGTCGTGGACGGTCACGTCGTCGATGATCCGCACCCCGTGGCCGAGCCGGTCGGCCCCGCACCACTGCAGGGCCTGCCAGATGGAGGGCAGGCCGAAGCCCTCGCCGGCGTGGATCGTGAAGTGCGAGTTCTCGCGCTGGAGGTACTCGAACGCATCCAGGTGACGGGTGGGCGGGTAGCCGGCCTCGGCGCCCGCGATGTCGAACCCGGCGACGCCGCGCTCACGCCAGGCGATCGACAGCTCGGCGATCTCCATCGAGCGGGCCTGGTGCCGCATGGCGGTGAGCAGCTGTCGTACGACGATCGGTCGCCCCGCCGCGGCGGCCTCGGCGACGCCCTCGTCGAAGCCCGCCTGCACAGCGGCGACGACCTCGTCGAGCGTGAGGCCCTCGGAGACGTGCTGCTCGGGGGCGTAGCGCACCTCCGCGTAGACGACGCCGTCCGATGACAGGTCCTCGACGCACTCACGAGCGACCCTGGTCAGCGCGGCCGGGGTCTGCATCACCGCGACGGTGTGGTCGAAGGTCTCCAGGTAGCGCTCCAGGGATCCGGAGTCGGCCGACTCGGCGAACCAGCGCCCGAGCGACTCGGCGTCACCGGCCGGCAGGGCGTGGCCGATCTCGGCAGCGAGCTCGACGATCGTGGCGGGGCGCAGCCCTCCGTCGAGGTGGTCGTGGAGCAGGACCTTGGGAGCCTCCCGGACCTGGTCGCGTGTAGGTTCCATGACGCCATCCAACCACTTGTCCCCAGCCGCCAAGGAGACCCCATGCGCACGTTCACGACCTTCGACGAAGTCGCCGCCGCCGTCGGCGAGGAGCTCGGCACCAGCGAGTGGCTCACCGTCGACCAGGAGCGCGTGAACACGTTCGCCGACGCGACCGGCGACCACCAGTGGATCCACGTCGACGTCGAGCGCTCGGCAACCGGGCCCTTCGGGGGCACCATCGCGCACGGCTACCTGACGCTCTCCCTCATCCCGATGCTGGGCACCACGATCTTCGCCTTCGACACCCCGGGCGCCAAGCTCAACTACGGCGCCAACAAGGTCCGCTTCCCGAACCCGGTGCTCGTCGGCAAGAAGATCCGCTCCACGATCACCCTCACCGGCTGCGACGACCTGCCGGCCGGCAAGCAGGTCACCCTCAAGCACGTCATCGAGATCGACGGCGAGTCCAAGCCGGCCTGCGTCGCCGAGACCGTGGTGCTGTTGCTCGCTGAGTGACCTTCGGTTGGGTGTGGGTTAGTCAGGGTTGGTGAAGCGCCCGCGCTCCTCGCTCTGGCGTGTTCCTCGTGGTGGGTGGGGCGCCCGCGCGCTTAGTCGACCGGGTCTCGCCGTCAAGGATCTCGCTGCGCTCGACCGCTGCGCGGTGCCTGCGGCATCCGTTGACTGCGAGCCTCTCCCGGTCGACTGACGGCGCGCTCAAC
>Ga0209094_1000111_pt1 | contig 71002 bp, 61 predicted proteins | sample COGITO_mtgs_1004_2_FD_184790 | JGI IMG/M metagenome (GOLD analysis project Ga0209094, IMG submission 184790) | Pelagic marine microbial communities from North Sea - COGITO_mtgs_100430 (SPAdes) (version 2) | ecosystem: Environmental > Aquatic > Marine > Epipelagic ... | reverse complement strand
CTGCTTTAATCAAGGAAATTACTAATGTAAAGTTTGATGCATCTGTAGACATCGCTGTTCGTTTAGGAGTAGATCCACGTAAAGCTAACCAAATGGTTAGAGGCGTAGTGACACTTCCACACGGAACAGGAAAAGATGTTAAGGTGCTTGCATTAGTTACACCAGATAAAGAAGCTGAAGCTCAAGAAGCTGGAGCCGATTATGTTGGTTTAGACGAATACCTTCAGAAAATTAAAGGAGGTTGGACAGACGTAGACGTTATTATCACTATGCCTAGTGTAATGGGTAAATTAGGTCCTTTAGGAAGAGTTTTAGGTCCTAGAGGTTTAATGCCTAACCCAAAAACTGGTACAGTAACTATGGATGTTGCAAAGGCAGTAAAAGAAGTGAAAGCAGGTAAGATAGATTTCAAAGTTGATAAAACAGGAATCATTCATGCAGCTGTAGCAAAATCATCTTTTGATGCTGATAAAATTGCAGAAAATGCAAATGAATTATTACAAACAATTATTAAATTGAAACCAACAGCATCAAAAGGAGCATACATTAAGAGCGTTTTTATGAGTTCTACAATGAGTCCTAGTGTTGAAGTTGATGTTAAATCTGTTTCGTAAGCAGTTAAAAATGTATCATTATGACTAGAGAAGAAAAATCACAAGTAATACAAGATTTAACAGTTACGTTAGCACGAACTAATACCATCTATTTAGCAGATATTTCTGGATTAGATGCATTAGCTACATCAAATTTACGTAGAGCTTGTTTTAAAGCTAACGTTCAACTAGCTGTTGTTAAAAACACATTGTTATCAAAAGCAATGGAAGCTTCTGATAAGGAGTTTGGAGAATTACAGGATATATTAAAAGGAAATACTTCTTTAATGATTTCTGAGGCAAGTAATGCACCTGCTAAAGTAATTAAGGAGTTCAGAAAAAAATCAGATAAGCCACTATTAAAAGGTGCTTACATTGAAGAGGCTATTTACGTTGGAGATAATCAACTAGAGTCTCTTGTAAATGTTAAATCTAAAGATGAACTTATCGGAGATATCCTTACACTATTACAATCACCTGCTAAAAATGTTATTTCAGCATTGCAATCAAGTGGAGGTAAACTATCTGGAATTTTACAAACATTATCAGATAAATAAATTAGCGCATTAATAAACTAAATAATAAAAATTTTTAAAACAATTGAAATGGCAGATTTAAAAGATTTCGCAGAACAATTAGTTAACTTAACAGTAAAAGAAGTTAACGAATTAGCTGGTATTTTAAAAGATGAGTACGGTATCGAGCCTGCAGCAGCAGCTGTAGCGGTAGCTGGACCAGCAGCTGGAGGAGATGATTCAGCTGACGAACAAACAGAATTTGATGTAATCTTAAAAGCAGCAGGTGGTTCTAAACTAGCAGTTGTAAAACTAGTTAAGGAATTAACTGGATTAGGATTAAAAGAAGCTAAAGGTATCGTAGATAGCGCGCCTGCACCAATTAAAGAAGGTGTTTCTAAAGATGAGGCTGAAGGTCTTCAAAAATCTTTAGAAGAAGCTGGAGCAGAGGTTGAGCTTAAATAAGCTTTAACATATCTAACAAACTAAGGTTTAGGTACTAAGAATATTGATTCTTAGACCTAAACCATTTTGTGTATATATTCGTTCTTTATTAAATTCAGATTTTTAATCAAAAAAACATTCTCTTTTGGCAACGAAAAACACTACTGAAAGAATCAATTTCGCATCTTCAAAACTAGGAACAAATTATCCAGATTTTCTTGATATTCAAGTAAAATCTTTTCAAGATTTTTTCCAATTGCAAACCAAAGCAGAAGAGCGAGGTGAAGAAGGTCTATACAAGACCTTCATGGATAACTTTCCAATTACAGATACTCGTAACAACTTTGTACTAGAATTTTTAGACTATTTTGTAGATCCACCTAGATATAGCATTCAAGAATGTATCGAAAGAGGTCTTACGCACAGTGTGCCCTTAAAAGCACGTCTGAAACTATATTGTACAGATCCAGAGCACGAAGATTTTGAAACAATTGTACAAGATGTTTATTTAGGGACAATTCCTTACATGACAAATTCTGGAACTTTTGTTATCAATGGTGCAGAAAGAGTTGTAGTATCCCAACTACACAGATCTCCTGGGGTATTCTTCGGGCAATCTTATCATGCAAACGGTACTAAATTATATTCTGCAAGAGTTATTCCTTTTAAAGGATCTTGGATAGAATTTGCTACCGATATCAATCAAGTGATGTATGCTTATATTGATAGAAAGAAAAAATTACCAGTTACTACCTTATTCAGAGCTATTGGTTTTGAAAGAGATAAAGATATTTTAGAAATTTTTGATTTAGCAGAAGAGGTAAAAGTCTCTAAAGCTGGCTTGAAAAAAGTATTAGGTAGAAAATTAGCTGCAAGGGTATTAAAAACGTGGTTTGAAGATTTTGTTGATGAAGATACTGGAGAAGTTGTATCCATAGAACGTAACGAAATTATTTTTGATCGTGATACAATCATTGAAAAAGAACACATAGAAGAAATTATTGAAGCAGGTGCTAAAACTGTGTTACTTCACAAAGAAGATAATCAGCAAGCAGACTATGCTATTATTCACAATACACTTCAAAAAGATCCAACAAACTCAGAGAAAGAGGCTGTTGAACACATATACAGACAATTAAGAAACGCTGAGCCGCCAGATGAAGAGACTGCAAGAGGAATTATTGATAAATTATTTTTCTCAGAGCAACGTTATAATTTAGGTGAGGTAGGTCGTTTTAGAATGAATACTAAACTGGGTCTAGATATAGATATCAACCAAAAAGTATTAACAAAATTAGATATCATTACTATTATAAAGTATCTAATTGAATTAATAAATTCAAAAGCTGAAGTAGATGATATTGATCACTTATCTAATCGACGTGTTAGAACTGTTGGTGAGCAATTAGCTAGTCAGTTTGGTGTTGGTTTAGCTCGTATGGCTCGTACCATTCGTGAGAGAATGAATGTACGTGATAACGAAGTGTTTACTCCAATTGATTTAATTAATGCAAAGACATTATCTTCTGTAATTAACTCATTTTTTGGGACCAATCAATTATCTCAATTTATGGATCAAACAAATCCATTAGCAGAGATAACACACAAGCGTAGATTATCTGCACTTGGGCCTGGAGGTTTGTCGAGAGAAAGAGCTGGATTTGAGGTTCGTGATGTACATTACACTCATTACGGACGTTTGTGTCCTATTGAAACTCCAGAGGGACCAAATATTGGTTTAATTTCATCATTGTCAGTATTTGCGAAAGTAAATAACTTAGGCTTTATTGAAACACCTTACAGAGAAGTAAAAGAAGGTTCAGTAAACGTTTCTAAGGAGCCTATATACTTAAGTGCTGAAGAAGAAGAAGGTAAAAAGATTGCACAATCTAATTTAGCTTTAGATAAGGACGGTCAAATTTCATCAGATAAAGTAATTGCACGTGAGGAAGGAGATTTCCCAGTTGTTACTCCTGATACCATTGATTACATGGATGTAGCTCCAAATCAAATTGCTTCGATATCTGCCTCATTAATTCCATTCTTGGAGCATGATGATGCAAACCGTGCATTGATGGGATCTAACATGATGCGTCAAGCAGTACCACTTTTACGTCCAGAATCACCAATAGTTGGAACAGGACTAGAAAGAAGAGTTGCAGAAGATTCTAGAATCTTAATTAATGCAGAAGGTGCTGGAGTAGTTGAATATGTAGATGCTAATAAGATTACAATCAAATATGACAGAACAGATCAAGAAAAGTTAGTAAGTTTTGATACTGATGAAAAATCATATGATTTAATTAAGTTTAGAAAAACAAATCAAGGAACATGTATCAATCTTAAGCCTATCGTAAGTTCAGGTGATAGAGTTGTAAAAGGTCAAGTTCTTTGTGAAGGATATGCAACACAAAAAGGTGAATTAGCACTTGGAAGAAATATGAAAGTAGCCTTTATGCCATGGAAAGGGTATAATTTTGAGGATGCGATTGTAATTTCTGAAAAAGTTGTTCGTGAAGATATTTTTACATCAATACATATTGATGAATATTCTTTAGATGTTCGTGATACAAAATTAGGAACAGAAGAACTTACTAATGACATTCCAAATGTTTCTGAAGAGGCTACAAAAGACCTAGATGAAAATGGAATGATTAGAATAGGAGCCGAGGTAAATCCTGGAGATATTCTAATTGGTAAGATTACTCCTAAAGGAGAATCTGACCCAACACCTGAAGAAAAACTTTTAAGAGCTATATTCGGAGACAAAGCTGGCGATGTAAAAGATGCCTCTCTAAAAGCATCTCCTTCTTTAAGAGGTGTTGTTATCGATAAAAAGTTATTCAAAAGAGCTTTAAAAGATAAAACCAAAAGACTTAGAGACAAAGAAGCTGTAACTTCTTTAGAAGCATCTTTTGTATCAAAATTTGATTCATTAAAGGAGAACCTAGTTGAAAAATTATTTCAATTAGTAAGTGGAAAGACATCTCAAGGAGTATTCAATGATCTTGGAGAAGAAGTTTTACCAAAAGGTAAAAAATATACTCTAAAGATGTTAAATGCAGTTGATGATTATGTTCATTTAACTTCTGGAACATGGACTACAGATGCAAAAATCAACGCTCACGTTAGTGAATTAATACACAATTATAAAATCAAAGTAAATGATTTACAAGGTGTATTAAGACGTGAAAAGTTTACAATCTCTGTAGGTGATGAATTACCAGCAGGAATTTTAAAACTAGCTAAAATTTATGTTGCTAAAAAGCGAAAACTAAAAGTTGGAGATAAAATGGCTGGACGACACGGTAACAAGGGTATTGTTGCTCGTATAGTACGTCAGGAGGACATGCCATTTTTAGAAGACGGAACTCCTGTAGATATAGTTTTAAATCCACTAGGGGTACCATCTCGTATGAATATTGGTCAAATTTATGAAACTGTTCTTGGATGGGCTGGTCAGAAATTAGACAGAAAATATGCGACTCCAATTTTTGACGGAGCATCTTTAAATCAAATTAATGAATTTACTGATGAAGCAAATGTTCCAAGATTTGGACATACCTATTTGTATGATGGTGGAACAGGTAAACGCTTTGATCAGCCAGCGACGGTAGGTGTAATCTATATGATTAAACTAGGTCACATGATTGAAGATAAAATGCATGCCCGTTCTATTGGACCTTACTCACTAATAACACAACAACCATTAGGAGGTAAGGCACAATTTGGAGGTCAGCGTTTTGGAGAGATGGAAGTATGGGCATTAGAGGCCTATGGAGCGTCTAGTATTTTGAGAGAAATTTTAACTGTAAAATCTGATGATGTCATGGGAAGAGCTAAAACATACGAAAGTATTGTTAAAGGTGAAACTATGCCAGAACCAGGATTACCAGAATCTTTCAATGTATTAATGCATGAGTTGAAAGGATTAGGTTTAGACCTAAAACTAGAAGAATAATTTTATAGTATTTTCTGGATGTATTATATATACATCCAGAAAATTACTTATCTAATATGGGTCCATGACCCCAATTTTAATTCGATACCATTACCATGGCAAGAAAAAACGAGAAGTACACCGTAAAAAAGTTTAACAAAATCTCAATTGGTTTAGCATCACCAGAATCTATTTTAGGAACATCTAAAGGAGAAGTGCTAAAACCAGAAACTATTAATTATCGTACACACAAGCCCGAAAGAGACGGTCTTTTCTGTGAGCGTATTTTTGGTCCTGTAAAAGACTTTGAATGTGCTTGTGGTAAGTACAAGAGAATTCGATACAAAGGAATTGTTTGTGACCGATGTGGTGTAGAGGTAACAGAAAAGAAAGTACGTAGAGACAGAGTAGGACATATTAATTTAGTAGTTCCTGTAGCACATATTTGGTATTTTAGATCGTTACCAAATAAAATGGGATATCTTTTAGGATTACCATCTAAGAAGTTAGATATGATTATCTACTATGAAAGATATGTAGTAATTCAACCAGGTATTGCAAAAAACATTGAAGGGGAGCCATTACAAAAAATGGATTTCTTAACTGAAGAAGAATATTTAGATATTTTAGAGACTCTTCCTCAAGAAAATAATTATTTAGATGATTCTGACCCTAATAAGTTTATCGCTAAAATGGGAGCAGAATGTTTGATAGATTTATTAGCTCGTATTGATTTAGATGAATTATCATATGAGTTAAGACATAAAGCAAATACAGAAACTTCAAAACAACGTAAAGCAGAGGCTTTAAAAAGATTAAATGTTGTTGAAGCTTTTAGAGATTCTCAAAAGAATAGAGAAAACAAACCAGAGTGGATGATTATGAAGGTGGTTCCTGTAATCCCACCCGAGTTAAGACCATTAGTACCGTTAGATGGTGGTCGTTTTGCTACTTCTGATTTAAATGACCTGTATCGAAGAGTAATCATTAGAAATAATCGTTTAAAAAGACTGATGGAGATCAAAGCTCCTGAAGTAATTTTACGTAATGAAAAAAGGATGTTACAAGAATCTGTAGATTCATTGTTTGATAACACCCGTAAATCATCAGCAGTTAAAACAGAATCTAATAGACCATTAAAGTCGTTATCGGATTCTTTAAAAGGTAAACAAGGACGTTTTCGTCAGAACCTACTTGGTAAACGTGTAGATTATTCTGCTCGTTCTGTAATTGTTGTAGGACCAGAGTTAAAGTTGTCTGAATGTGGAATACCAAAAGAAATGGCAGCTGAACTTTACAAACCTTTTGTAATTCGTAAGTTAATTGAAAGAGGAATTGTAAAGACAGTTAAATCTGCAAAAAAGATTATAGATAGAAAAGAGCCAGTAGTTTGGGATATTTTAGAAAATGTAATTAAAGGTCACCCAGTTTTATTAAACCGTGCCCCTACATTACACCGTCTAGGTATTCAAGCTTTTCAACCAAAATTAATCGAAGGAAAAGCAATACAGTTACACCCTCTAGTGTGTACAGCTTTTAATGCCGATTTTGATGGAGATCAAATGGCTGTTCATTTACCTTTAGGACCCGAAGCTATTTTAGAAGCTCAGCTATTAATGTTAGCTTCTCATAATATATTGAACCCAGCAAATGGTGCACCAGTAACCGTTCCTTCTCAGGATATGGTTCTTGGACTGTATTATATGACTAAAGAAAGAAAATCAACTAAAGAAGTTTCTGTAAAAGGTGAAGGTTTAACTTTCTACTCACCAGAAGAAGTAACAATTGCTTTTAATGAGGAACAAGTTGAATTAAATGCTGGAATTAAAGTAAGAACAAACGATTTAGACGAAGATGGAAATTCTGTGAAGAAAATCATAGAAACTACTGTTGGTAGAGTCTTGTTTAATGAGGTAGTTCCTGAAGCTGCAGGTTATATTAATGAAGTACTAACTAAGAAATCACTTCGTGGTATCATTGGAGGTATTTTAAAAGCTACAGACATTCCATCTACAGGAAAGTTCTTAGATGAAATCAAAAACATGGGATACAAGTTTGCATTCCAAGGAGGATTATCTTTTAGTTTGGGAGACATTATTATTCCAGAAGAAAAAGGATCTATGATTTCTGAGGCTAACAAAGAGGTTGATGGTATTGTTATGAATTATAACATGGGAATGTTAACACAAAAAGAACGTTACAATCAAGTAATTGATATTTGGGGTAGAACCAATAATCAATTAACTGAATTATCAATGAAACGTTTACGTGAAGACCAACAAGGGTTTAATTCAGTATACATGATGTTAGATTCTGGAGCTAGGGGATCAAAAGAACAGATTCGTCAGCTAACAGGAATGCGTGGATTAATGGCAAAACCAAAAAAATCTACTGCAGGAGGTGGAGAAATTATTGAAAATCCAATTCTTTCTAACTTTAAAGAAGGTCTATCAATTTTAGAATACTTTATTTCTACTCACGGTGCTCGTAAGGGATTAGCAGATACAGCCCTAAAAACAGCTGATGCCGGGTATTTAACTCGTCGTCTGGTAGATGTATCTCAAGATGTTATTATTAATGAACAAGATTGTGGTACATTAAGAGGACTAGATGTAACTCCATTAAAGAAAAACGACGAGATTGTAGAATCTTTAAGTGACAGAATAGAAGGAAGAGTAGCATTACAAGATGTATATCATCCGCTAAATGATGAACTATTAGTTGGAGCTGGAGAAGTAATTACTTCTTTAAATGCAAAAGCAATAGAATCATCAGGATTAGATGTGGTTCAAGTAAGATCTGCATTAACATGTGAGTCTCAAAGAGGAATTTGTGCTAAATGTTATGGACAAAGTTTATCTACTCTTAACAATGTTCAGATTGGTGAAGCTGTAGGAGTTATAGCAGCTCAATCTATTGGAGAGCCTGGAACTCAGTTAACATTAAGAACATTCCACGTTGGTGGGGTAGCTGGAAATATTTCAGAAGAAAATAAATTAATAGCTAAGTTTGATGGAAAGGTAGTCATAGAAGACCTTAGAACTGTAGAAGGTAAAGATGCTGAAGGTAAAGTGATAGATATAGTAATATCTAGAACTGCAGAGATGAAAGTTATTGATAAAAAGACAGATATAACTCTTAGTACAAACATAATTCCTTATGGTTCTATTATTTTCAATAAGAAGATAAAATCTATCAAAAAAGGCGATGTAATTTGTCAATGGGATCCATTTAACGGTGTTATTGTATCAGAATTTGCTGGAAAAGTTAAGTTTGATAATCTTGAACAAGGTGTAAATTACCAAGTTGAAGTTGATGAACAAACTGGTTTCCAAGAAAAAGTAATTACTGATTCTAAGAACAAGAAAATTATTGCCTCTTTAATTATTGAAGATAAAGATGGAAATGCATTACGTTCATACACACTTCCAGTAGGTGCACACCTAATGGTAGATAATGGAGATAGTGTTGAAAGTGGAAAAACTTTAGTGAAAATTCCAAGAAAATCTGGAAAAGCAGGTGACATCACAGGGGGGCTTCCAAGAGTTACAGAATTATTTGAAGCTCGTAACCCTTCTAATCCTGCAGTTGTATCTGAGGTAGATGGTGTTGTATCTTTTGGTAAAATAAAAAGAGGAAATAGAGAAATCATTGTTGAATCTAAAACTGGAGATATCAGAAAGTATTTAATCAAGCTTTCTAACCAAATCTTAGTTCAAGAAAATGACTTTATAAAAGCTGGGATGCCATTATCTGATGGAGCAGTAACTCCTATTGATATTCTAAGAATTCAAGGGCCATCAGCTGTACAACAGTACTTAGTGAATGAGATCCAAGATGTATACCGTTTACAAGGTGTAAAAATTAATGATAAACACTTTGAAGTAGTAGTTCGTCAAATGATGCGTAAAGTTAGAATTATAGATTCTGGTGATACGTTATTCTTAGAAAATCAATTGATTCATAAGAATGATTTTATTCAAGAAAACGATGCAACTTATGGAATGAAAGTTATCGAAGATGCTGGAGAATCTGAAAATGTAAAAGCAGGTCAAATTATTTCAGCTCGTCAATTAAGAGATGAAAATTCTTTGTTAAAAAGAAATGATCAAGCACTAGTTGTTGCTCGTGATGCACAACCAGCTACAGCTGAACAAGTATTACAAGGTATTACTAGAGCTTCTCTTCAAACAAAATCATTTATCTCTGCTGCATCTTTCCAGGAAACTACGAAAGTATTGAATGAAGCAGCTGTTAATGGTAAAGTAGATCATCTAGAAGGATTAAAAGAAAATGTTATTGTAGGTAAGAAAATTCCAGCAGGAACTGGTATGAGAACTTACGACCATTTGATTGTTGGTCCTAAAGAAGAAATAGAAGAAAGCTTTAACATATAAAAAAGATGAGCGAAGATCAAAATAAAAAAGGTCAAATTAATATTGAGTTAGACGAAACTGTTGCAGCGGGTACTTACTCTAATTTAGCCATTATCAATCACTCAGTATCTGAGTTTATTGTAGACTTTATTAGAATAATGCCAGGAGTACCAAAAGCAAAAGTGAAGTCTAGAATTATTTTGACTCCTCAACATGCTAAAAGGTTAACAAAAGCGTTGGCTGATAATATTTTGAAATTTGAGAAAGCTCACGGTGAAATTAAAGATTACGAACAACCACCAATTCCAATGAATTTTGGACCTACAGGTGAAGCATAAATTGTAAAAACCCAAAACATTTGTTTTGGGTTTTTTTATGATGTAGTGTTAATTTTTTAAAAAGATTATATTTTTCTAGTTTTATTCAATAACCAAAAGTCTGCTAATACTAAAGCTGTTAACGCTTCAATTACAGGAACCGCTCTAGGAACTACACAAGGATCGTGACGCCCTTTACCCATAATTTCTGTTTCGTCTCCTTTAGAATTTATGGTGGGTTGGTTTTGCATGATAGTAGCTACAGGTTTAAAAGCTACTCTAAAGTATATATCCATTCCATTAGAAATACCACCCTGAATACCACCAGATAGATTTGTTTGGGTGGTTCCGTCTGCATTAAAAATATCGTTATGCAAACTTCCTTGCATTTTAGTTCCTTCAAAACCGCTCCCAAATTCAAAACCCTTTACGGCATTTAAAGACAACATTGCTTTGCCTAGTTGGGCATGTAATTTGTGAAATATAGGTTCCCCTAGACCAACAGGGATATTTTTGGCTACACAAGAAATTGTTCCTCCTATGGTATCACCTTGCTTTCTAATTTCTTTGATTTTATTTATCATTCTTTCAGCCATTTTCTCATTTGGACAACGAACAATATTAGATTCAGTTTTTGAGAAGTCTAACTGATTATATTCTTTATCCATTTCTATGTCACCAACAGAGGAGGTATAGGCATTAATAGTAATATTTGAAATTAATTGTTTGGCTAAAGCCCCAGCAACTACCCAATTAGCTGTTTCTCTAGCAGAGGAACGACCACCACCTCGATAATCTCTAATTCCAAATTTTTTATCATAGGTGTAATCTGCATGAGAGGGCCTGTATACGTCAGTATTATGAGAGTAATCATGTGATTTTTGATTGGTGTTTTTTATAACAAACCCAATGGAAGTTCCTGTAGTTATCCCTTCAAAAATCCCCGAAAGGAATTCAACAGTATCTGGTTCTTTTCGTTGAGTAACTATCTTAGATTGGCCTGGTTTTCTTCTATTTAACTCATCTTGTATAGCTTTAAAATCTATAACTACTCCTGCAGGAAAACCGTCTATGATACCACCAATAGCTATGCCATGAGATTCTCCAAAAGTGGTTAGTTTTAATAAATTACCAAACGAGTTAAAAGACATGAATAATTTCTAAAAATTTGCTGCTAAGATACTATAAAAATTAGATAACAATAGTTTAATTGTTATTACTAATACCATAATTATTGAGTCTTTTTTTGTGAATTCATCATCTTTTATTGCATCTGAATTTTTTGAATATTCAAATAAATACTAAAAGGTATGATGAGACTCCTTAGTTGGGAAAACCTTTAAAAGCTACTATCTTGTTTTTTAGCTATTCTGCATTGATGTTGATAATCTTTTTAAGTAATCCCAAAAAAAATAAATAGACTTTAAAATTATTCTATTAAAAAAAGTAGAAATGTTTTTACAAAATGAAAACCTTTTCTATATTTGCACCCGCTATATCATAAGATAATAGCTCGACCGGAGAAATGGCAGAGTGGTCGAATGCGGCAGTCTTGAAAACTGTTGACTGTAACAGGTCCGGGGGTTCGAATCCCTCTTTCTCCGCAAAAGGAAATCCACAGCGTTTGTTGTGGGTTTTTTGTTTTCCAAAAAATCAAATTTGCTTGAGGGTTCCTTTTTTGATGCACGAAGTGAATCTCTCTTTCAATGTAAATGAAAACTAACAACAAAGCGTGTAGTTTTTTAGAAATGTTGAAAATTTATTTTTTAAATAGATAGCTTTCTTCTTAAACCTTATTTAATATAAAGTTACCAAACTGATTTTTTAACCAAATAAACTAAAAAATTGTTTTTATTAACATTAAATTTATCTTTTAATAACATTAAAAATTATTCCTAACTTAGATACTATAATTAATCCATGATTTCAAATAATTTGATAAAATTTTCTCCAATTTCTCTTAAAGAAATGGATAATGTTTCACTGTTAAAAAGAGTTGATACTAAATTTTTAACTACAGAGAAAAAATTAATTGAAATTTTGACATTGATTAGTTCTGAGTATAATGTTTTGGATATTGAAAATAAAAGATTGATGAAATATTCTACTTTATATTTTGACTCAAACGATAAAATACTTTACAAACACCATCATAATAAGAAAGGAAATCGATACAAGATTAGAATGCGAAAATATGTAGACTCTAATATTTGTTTTTTAGAGGTGAAAAAAAAGAACAACACTGGAGTTACCAATAAATTCAGAAGTCCCATTGATAATTTTGAAACCAAATTATCACCATCATCATTAAGATTTATTAAAAAATACACAGACAGTTCACAAATTTTAACCCCAGTATTATCAAACACTTTTAGTCGTTTTACCCTTGTAAATAAAAACGTGCCTGAAAGGGTTACAATTGACTCCAGAATAGTGTTTAAATCCGATAACCTTTCTAAAATACTAGATAAAATTGTAATAATAGAGGTTAAACAAGAGAGAGGAAAAGAAAATACTGCTATTTACAAAGCTTTAAAAATGTGCAAAATACCTAATGTAAGTTTTAGTAAGTATTGTGTTGGTATTTCTAATCTAATACCATCAGTCAAAACAAATCAATTCAAAGAAATCAATTTAAAAATTAATAAAATGTATAACTAAAATGGACATATTTGGAATTCCCTTTTTCGATAATGATTTTTACAAAATGCTGATTAAGCTCATCATCAATGTAATTTTTTTAACAGGTATTATTCGATTTATTTATTATAAATATTCAAAGAAAAAAGAATATCTCTTTACATTTTATCTCATAGGAACAGTAGTTTTCTTTTTGTGTTTTACTCTTAAAAAGTATGAATTAGATTTGGGGATGGCTCTTGGTTTATTTGCAATTTTTGGGATTTTAAGATATCGAACTACACCGATTGATGTCAAAGAAATGACTTATCTTTTTGTAGTTATAGGCATATCAGTTATGAATGCATTGTCTAATAAAAAAATGAGTTATGTTGAGATTTTATCAGCCAACTCTATAATTCTTTTTGTGGTATACTTTTTTGAAAGATTTTATAATCAAAATATGGTTTTAAAAAAGGATATTATTTATGAAACTATTGAAAATATTCATCCTGAGAATCACGATAAGTTAAAAGAAGATATACAACAAAGATTAGGGATTCAAATTGTAAAACTAGAAATTGGAGATATTAATTTTCTGAGAGATACTGCAGAAATAACCGTTTATTATAAAAATTAAAATTTTGAAAATATCAATTAACATTTTTTTTCGTCTTTTTTTAGTCCTATTATTTTCAACTGTTCAGAATAGTTTTGCTCAAAATCTTTCAGATACAGAAGGATGGAGTTCTATAGAAGTAGGTTTAAATATTTCAAAGAAGTTATCTTTTTCAGTATCTGAACATTTAAGATATAGAAATAAAATTTCTACTATGAGTAACTATTTTACTCAACTTGAAACGTCTTATCAATTATTTAAAGACTTCAATTTAGGAGGAGGAGTTCGTTTTATAAGAGAGAATGATGATGTTGGAAATATTCAAGGACTCGAAACTCATTTTAGATATCAATTTGAAATAAATTACAAACATGATCTAAAAATGCTTACTCTTTTTTATAGACTAAGATATCAACACAAAAATGAACTTGGACTTCCCAAAGAAGAAGTTAACATACCCAATGAGTATATCAGATTTCGTATGGGTTTAGGTTATAAATTAAATGATCTTGGTATAGGATTAAGGCTAAAAGGGGAACTTTTTAATCAAATACAGAAAGAAAATTTAGAAAATGGTTTTAATCGATATCGTTTATCTTTTGAAACGTATAAAAAATTTAAAAACTTTGGCAAAATTACTATTTTTTATGGGTTCCAAAAGAATTTTAATAGATTGGAATTAAAAACCAAATCAATTTTTGGATTAAAGTATAAATATAGTTTTGATTTTTATTAAACATTAATAGTAATAAATATAAATAAGCATATGAGAAAAATAATTTTTTTTATCACTTTTTTACTTTTGTTTTCCTGTGAAAATAAAAAAGAATCAAAAATTTTTAAACCATATGATGAATCAGAGCTTATAAAAAAACAGCAAGAGCATAATATTTCTAGAATGAAATTTAAGTTATTCCAATCTAAGGTGTTGGATATGAATGCTAATTTTAAACCGTTCAATGATGAGCTTGCTACCAATTTTTCCGAAGAAGAATATAATAAGTTAAAACCTTTAATTTTAGAGCAAAATATTCCATCCATTCAAAAAAGTATTTCAAAAGGTCTATTATCCTATGAAAAATTAACATTATTTTACTTATACAGAATAAGAAAATTTGAAAGCAATAAAAATACTGCTTTAAATGCTATTATTTCTCTAAACCCAAATGTTTTAAAAGAGGCTAGAAATAGAGATATGAATAGAGATAAAAATAATTTTTTGATAGATATATCTATTTATGGAATGCCAGTCTTAATTAAAGATAATATCAATACTGCTGAAATGTCTACAACAGCAGGTGCTATAGCCTTGTTAATAAATGAGAACACAGAGGATGCGTTTATTATAAAAAGATTAAAAGAGGAAGGTGCAATTATTTTAGGAAAGTCAAACTTAAGTGAATGGGCCTATTATTTTTGTGGAACATGTCCTTTAGGTTACAGTGCTATGGGTGGACAAACTTTAAATCCATATGGTAGAGCTATTTTTGAATCTGGTGGTTCAAGTTCAGGAAGTGGTGTAGCTGTTGCAGCAAATTATGCCGTAGCAGCTGTGGGTACAGAAACTTCTGGATCTATAACTTCTCCATCTAGCCAAAATTCTGTTGTGGGTTTTAAACCCACTGTTGGGTTGTTAAGTAGAACAGGTATTATTCCTATCTCAAGTACTCTTGATACACCCGGTCCAATGACTAAAAACGTCACTGATAATTATATTTTATTCAATTCAATGCTTGGTAATGACCCTTCTGATCCAAAATCTATTGAAATTGGAGATACAGACTTTGGTGATGTTCAAGAATCCTTTAAAGGAAAACGCTTTGGAGTATTTAAAGATCTTTTTAGAGATTCAATTTTTAAGAATAATATGGATATAATTAAAGAAGCAGGAGGAGAAATTGTTTTAATTGCTCCAAGAAAGATAGAGCTTCCAGGTTTTTTATCAATCTTAAACCTCGAAATGAGAGATGAATTGCCTAAATATTTAAAAAATTATGCTGATAAAAAGGTGAAAATTTCAGATATAAATGACATCATATCATATAACAAATTAGAAAATGAATTGAGAGCTCCTTACGGCCAATTAAGATTTTTAAACATTGGAAAAGACCCAACAACTCAAGTAGATTTAGAAATAATTAAAAAGAATTTAAAAACAAAAGCTAGAACTTTTTTTAAAGCTTTTGATACAGAGAATTTAGATGCTATTTTGTCTATGAATAATTACCATTCTGCCTATTCTGCAGTTGCTGAGTACCCCAACCTCACAATACCTATGGGGTATAAGGAATCAGGAGAGCCCGTTAGCCTTACTTTTATTGGAAAATCAAATGAGGAAGGTAAATTATTATTACTAGGGTATACTTTTGAGCAGTTATCGAATCACAGAAAAATGCCAGAAATATTCAAGTAAAATTTGTGTTAATAAATGTATTTTTGCCATTCTAAAAATAGAGAATGAGAACGAAGTCAGTAAAGAAAAATAAGATCAATGTAGTTACATTAGGCTGCTCTAAAAATATTTATGATTCTGAAGTTTTAATGGGCCAATTAAAAGCCAATGGAAAAGATGTTGTTCATGAAGATAAAAATGATGAGGGTAATATTGTTGTAATCAATACTTGTGGTTTTATTGGAAAAGCAAAGGAAGAGTCTATAGATACCATTTTACATTATGTAGAAAAAAAAGAAGCAGGTGATGTAGATAAGGTTTTTGTGACAGGTTGCCTTAGCGAACGTTATAAACCAGATCTAGAAAAAGAAATTACTGATGTAGATCAATATTTTGGGACACATGATTTACCAAATCTTCTAAAAGTTCTTGGTGCAGATTATAAACATGAACTCATAGGTGAACGATTAACTACCACACCTAAACATTATGCCTATTTAAAAATAGCAGAAGGTTGTGATAGACCTTGTTCTTTTTGTGCTATTCCTTTAATGCGCGGAAATCATAAATCAACACCAATTGAAGATCTTGTAATTGAGGTAGAAAAATTAGCTCAAAAAGGAATCAAAGAAATCATGCTTATTGCACAGGATTTAACATATTATGGTTTAGATATCTATAAAAAAAGAGCATTGGCCATGCTTTTAAAAGCTTTAGTTAAAGTTGATGGAATAGAATGGATACGAATGCATTATGCTTTTCCAACTGGTTTTCCGATGGATGTGTTAGAGGTCATGAAAAACGAACCTAAAGTGTGTAATTATCTGGATATTCCTCTGCAGCATATTAATACAGAGATTTTAAAATCTATGAAGCGTGGTACTTCACACGAAAAAACAACTGCCTTAATTCATAAATTTAGAGAAGCAGTTCCTAATATGGCAATTAGAACTACCTTAATTGTTGGCTATCCTGGTGAAACAGAAGCACAATTTCAAGAATTAAAAGATTGGGTAGAGGAAATTCGTTTTGAACGCCTGGGAGCATTTGAGTATTCTCATGAAGAAAATACAGGAGCTTTTGTTCTAGAAGATGATGTTCCAGCAGATGTAAAGTTTAGGCGTGTTAATGAAATCATGGAAGTTCAATCGCAGATTTCTTGGGAAATTAATCAACATAAAATAGGAAAAGTATTTACTTGTTTGTTCGATAGAAAAGAAGGAAATTATTTTTATGGGCGAACAGAATTTGATTCACCAGATGTAGATAACGATGTACTCGTAGATGCGAGAGAACATTATATAAAAATAGGTGAATTTATTCCTGTTAAAATACATGAGGCGGGAGACTTCGATTTATACGGTACTCCTGTAAAATAATTTTACAATTTATAGCAGTAGTATCTTTTGTAAAATTCTAATTAACAGATACTTTTAATTTTTATCGATCTCCCTCTCATGAGTTATATTTTGTTGGAATATAAATCTAGACTTCTTTCTTAGTTAAGATCTTTTAGTAGAAAATGAATTCGAAAATTTATGAGTCATACTAACTTTGGTATTTTATAACTGACTACAAATTTAGTATTTTTGATAAATTTTTTATTTTAAACAATTATAAATGATGATCTTATTTAATCTTGTCATCTATTAATTTTATGAAGTTTACTCATATTCCTTTTCATAAAACAGGATTCTTTTCTAAGATAATGACTGATTATTTAGATCAAAAAAAATCTATTAAGCAGTTTTATAGTAATTTTCCAGATATAAAGGGGTTTGCCTCTCAAATTAATGAGAAAAAAAAATCGTTTGATTTAGCAACAAGGGAAAAATTAGTAACTGTTTTAAAGGATCAGTATAGAAACGTATCTGCCACTGAGGCCACTATTGAAAATATTAATTCGTTAGAAAATAAAGAAACGTTTACCATAACTACTGGTCATCAATTAAATTTATTTACTGGACCGTTATATTTTCTATATAAAATTATTTCAACTATTAATTTAACGGAATCTTTAGCTGAACAGTTTCCTGATCAGAGATTTGTTCCTGTATACTGGATGGCAACTGAAGATCATGATTTTAAAGAAATTAGTTATTTTAATTTCAAAGGAAAAGAAGTATCCTGGGATAGACCAAATGGTGGAGCAGTTGGAAGGTTTTCTTTAGAAGGGTTGCAAGAGGTTCATGATCATTTTTCAAAACAACTAGGAGATACTAAAAATGCCATATTCTTATCACAACTTTTTGAAAAGGCATATGTATCCCATAGCAATTTGGCTGATGCTACCAGGTATATTGCGAATGAGTTATTTAAAAGTTATGGGCTAGTTATTTTAGATGCTGATGATCAACGTTTAAAAAATATATTTGCTCCTGTAATGAAGGATGAGCTTCTTAATCAAACTTCAAAGAAAGCAGTATCCAAAACTATATTAAATTTAGAAAAAGATTATAATATACAGGTAAATCCGAGAGATATAAATTTATTTTATTTATCAGAAAACTCTAGAGAAAGAATTATAGGGAGTAAAGGTCTATTTAAAATTCATAATACAGATATTGTTTTTTCAAAAGCTGAAATTCTTGAGGAGTTAGACAATCATAGTGATCGTTTTAGTCCAAATGTTCTCATGAGACCGCTATATCAGGAGGTTATTCTTCCCAATCTTTGTTATATTGGAGGAGGAGGAGAATTAGCGTATTGGATGCAATTGAAAGGTTATTTTGAGACAGTAAAGATTCCTTTTCCGTCATTGCTTCTCAGAAATTCGGTTCAAATTGTATCTCACAAACAGGTTAAACAGTTACAAAACTTAGATGTTTCTTTTGAAGAAATGTTTTTAAGACAGCATTTGTTAATTGCAAAAAAAATAAAAGAGAAATCGGATATTAAATTTAATTTTGAAGATGCAACAGAACTGCTTACCCAACAGTTTTTAGCATTAAGAAGAGTTGCTAATGAAACAGATAGTTCATTTATTGGAGCTGTTGATGCTCAACAAAGAAAACAATTAAAAGGTTTAAATAATTTAGAAAAAAGATTGCTTCGTGCAGAGAAAAGAAAGCACTTTCTTTTAACTAATAGGATTAAATCATTGCAAGACCAATTACTTCCCAATAAAACTCTAGAGGAACGTCATCGTAATTTTTCTGATTATTATTTAATCTATGGTCAAGAATTAATTATCTCATTAAAAGAATCACTAAAACCACTTCAACAAGCATTTACTATTTTGGAACTCTAAATGAAACTTAAGCCGGGATTGCATCCTAGAAATAAGCATAAAAATGGTTATGACTTTGATGTTTTAACCCAACACAATAAAAATTTAATCCCTTTTGTTACTAAAAATGATTATGGAAACCTTACTATAGATTTTTCTAATCCTAAAGCGGTAAAAGAATTAAATCTTACTTTATTGCAGGCCTATTATGGAATAGATAAATGGATCTTTCCAGATGAAAATTTATGTCCTCCAATACCAGGTCGAGTAGATTATATTCATTATGTTTCTGATTTGTTATCGGATTCTAAAATTTTAGACAAAATATCTGTTTTAGATATTGGTACTGGTGCAACTTGTATTTATCCTTTACTTGGTGTTAAGGAGTATGATTGGAATTTTATTGCAACAGACATAGAATTAGACTCCTTAGATACTGCTCAAGATATTATAGATGATAACAATCTAAGTGATAAGATTATTTTGAGACAACAGTTTAATGAAGAAAATATTTTAGAAGGAATAATTGAAAAAGGAGATTCTTTTTCCGCAGTTATTTGTAACCCACCTTTTTATAAATCTGAAAAAGAGGCTAGGGGAGCAAATACAAGAAAAAATAGAAACTTAGGAACAAATACTGTTCGTAATTTTTCTGGTAATAATAATGAATTATGGTATCCTGGTGGAGAAAAAGCTTTTTTGCATAACTATCTGTATCAGAGTTCATTATTTAAAAATAGTAGCCTCTGGTTTACAAGTTTAGTTTCAAAAAAGGATACTATTGAAAGTCTTCAGAAATCTGGAGTTAAACTTAATGTAAAAACAATGAAAATAATTCCTATGCATCAAGGAAATAAAGTTACTCGAATAATAGCTTGGCAATTTAAAAATATTATTTAAGTAAAAACTATATCATTGATTTTTTGATTTTTGCAAATAAAGGCTAATATCCCATAAACTATCATGTGAACAAAAACTAAACACATGAAGGCATAAAGAGGAACGCCAAATAGTTGATACGGCCAATAGTATGTCCAAACACCTAGATTAATTGTAATAATTTCACCAAAAGCTGGAACCAGAAGTGAAAGCCAAAAAGCTATAATTAGTTTATTTTTAATTGTTTTGTATTTTAAGTAAGGAATCAATCTAGATTCAATACTATACAAGAAATAAAATGCTAACATCCAAGCAAAAGGAAGCCATAAAGGGAGTTCCCTAGATACTTTGTGGTATTCCCAATAAGCATTACTAACACCCCAATTTTCTCCAATCATTCCAGCTAAACCGGTTAAGGACATTCCGTACAACAAAATCCAATTTTTAATTTTAGATATGATTACATTTTTATAGACAACATGGATTATTTTTATGAGTAAAATTAGTGCAATAAACAAATCATACGATTTAAGAAGTCCTATTAATAGCCCAGCTATGCATAACTTTATAAAAGTCTTTAAAATTTCTATGAGAAAGTTGTTGTAATTAATTATCAAGGAGTAATCTATTTAAAATCAGATTATAAAAATACAATTCTTAATCATCTGATAAAAGTATTTGTGTAATCTGTAGGGTCATAAAAGTCAAAAACCAAAGCTAGGCTTTGGTTTAGGGGTAATTTCTTTTTTCATACAATAATTCCCGCAAAATACAAATGTTGAAATGTATTTTTAATTTATATTGATATAAAATAAGTTGCAAAAACAATGCCATAAATTGTAAGCTTTATTTTTAAAACTCTTGGGATTTGTTTTATTATTGTAACTGCTTATAAATGAATAACTTCGTCGTAGGCATCTGCTACAGCTTCCATTACTGCCTCGCTCATAGTAGGATGAGGGTGAATGGTTTTTAAAACTTCGTGCCCTGTAGTTTCTAACTTTCTTCCTAATACCGCCTCTGCAATCATATCTGTTACTCCAGCTCCTATCATGTGGCAACCTAACCATTCACCATATTTTGCATCAAAAATTACTTTTACAAAACCATCTGGTGTTCCAGCTGCAGTTGCTTTTCCTGAGGCAGAAAAAGGAAATTTACCAACCTTTATTTCATATCCTTGATCTTTAGCTTGGTCTTCAGTAAGTCCAACAGAAGCAATTTCAGGACTCGCATAGGTACATCCAGGAATATTTCCATAGTCTATTTTTTCAGAATGTAAACCAGCTATTTTTTCTACACATGTAATTCCTTCAGCTGAGGCAACATGAGCCAAGGCTGGACCGGGAACTACATCTCCAATAGCATAATATCCTGGAATATTAGTTTGATACCAGTCATTTACTAATATTTTGTCTCTGTCTGTAATGATCCCTACATCTTCTAATCCAATATTTTCTATATTAGTTTTTATACCTACGGCAGATAAAACAATATCAGCTTCTAAAATTTCTTCACCTTTTTTAGTTTTAACAGTAGCCTTTATTCCTTTTCCAGAAGTATCTACAGATTCTACGGAAGCATTTGTCATGACTTTAATACCCGCTTTTTTAAAGGATCGTTCAAATTGTTTAGAAACATCTTTGTCTTCTAGTGGAACAAGATTTGGTAAATACTCAACTATAGTTACTTTAGTTCCCATAGCATTGTAAAAATGCGCAAATTCAACTCCAATAGCACCAGAACCAACAACTATCATAGATGATGGTTGTGAAGCTAAAGTCATTGCTTTTCTGTATCCAATTACTTTTTCACCATCTTGTGGTAAGTTAGGTAATTCTCTAGATCTAGCTCCAGTAGCAATAATAATATGATCGGCACTGTATTCTTTTACCTTTCCGTCTTCGCTGGTTACAGCAACTTTTTTACCTGTCTTAACTTTGCCAAACCCGTCTATAATATCTATTTTATTCTTTTTCATTAAGAATTGAACACCTTTGCTCATTCCATTGGCTATATTTCTACTTCTAGATACTACTGCGTTAAAATCTTTATCAATTGATTCTGCTTTCAAACCATATTGGTCTACGTGCTTAAGGTAATCATATACCTGTGCACTTTTTAATAAAGCTTTTGTAGGAATACACCCCCAGTTTAAACAAACACCTCCTAGACTTTCTTTTTCTACAACAGCTGTTTTAAAGCCTAGTTGAGAAGCTCTAATGGCAGTGACATATCCTCCAGGACCACTTCCAACAATGATGATATCATATTTCATTTTTTTACTTTTTAAGAATGTTTACGCGGAGTTTTATCAGTTTTAAAATTTTATTGAGATGTCTTTAACTCCCTACAGACACCATATATTACATTCTATTAGGTACATCTATGCCCAATAAACTGAATGCAGATTTTATAATTTCAGCAACTTTACTCGCCAATTGAACTCGTATTGTTTTTTTTGTTTCATCTGTTTCTCCTAATATGGATACATTTTGATAGAAGGAATTAAATTCTTTTACCAAGTCATATGTGTAATTAGCAATAAGTGCAGGTGAAAAGTTTTTTGCTGCTTGTTGAATTATATCTGGATATAATTCTATTTGTTTAATTAATTCTTTTTCTTTTGTATGTAAAGACACACCAGCAATATCTACTGGTTCATCATATTTAAAAGAAGCTTTCCGAAGAATTGATTGTATTCTTGCGTATGTGTATTGAATAAACGGACCCGTATTCCCTTGGAAATCTACAGAAGATTTGGGGTCAAATAATATGCGCTTCTTTGGATCTACCTTTAAAATAAAATATTTAAGTGCACCTAGCCCAATCATTCGATATAAGTCTATTTTTTCGTCATCTGAATACCCATCTAACTTTCCTAATTCTTGAGAAATATTTTTTGCAGTATCTGTCATTTCTTGCATTAGCTCATCAGCATCCACTACTGTTCCCTCTCTAGATTTCATTTTCCCTGAGGGTAAATCTACCATACCATAACTTAAATGATATAATTGTGCTGCCCATGAAAACCCTAATTTTTTTAAAATTAAAAATAAGACTTTGAAATGATAGTCTTGTTCATTTCCAACTGTATAAACCATTCCATTGATGTCTGAATGATCTTTGACACGTTGGATGGCAGTTCCAATATCTTGTGTCATATAAACAGCTGTACCGTCTGATCTAAGTACGAGCTTTTCATCTAATCCTTCGTCAGTTAAATCACACCAAACAGATCCATCGTCTTTTTTAAAGAATACTTCACGAGTTAATCCATCTTCAATAACATCTTTGCCTAATAAATAAGTATCACTTTCGTAATATAAAGTATCAAAATTTACCCCTAAATTTTGGTAAGTAATTTTAAAACCATCATACACCCATTCATTCATCATTTTCCATAGAGCAACAGTTTCTGGATCTCCTGCCTCCCATTTTAACAACATCTTTTGAGCTTCAATTAGAATAGGCGCTTGTTTTTTTGCTTCTTCTTCAGATAGTCCATCAGATATTAGGTTGTTAATCTCTTTTTTATAGATATCATTAAATTTCACATAATAGAACCCAACAAAACTATCTCCCTTCATTCCTTTTGATTCTGGGGTCTCTGAGTTTCCATACTTTTTCCACGCTAACATGGACTTGCAAATGTGGATACCACGATCATTGATTATCTGAGTTTTATAAACTTTGTTTCCGGAGGCTTTTAAAATTTCAGCTACTGAATACCCTAGTAAATTATTTCTTACGTGCCCCAAGTGAAGTGGCTTATTGGTGTTAGGTGAAGAATATTCAACCATAACAACATTTTTAGAGTCGGAGCAAAGGCCATAAGATTCTTGATTGAAAGTAGTGTAAAAAGACTGAAGATAAAAACGATCGTCTATGACTAAATTTAAAAATCCTTTAACTACATTATAGGAAACAACTTCTTCAATGTTTTCAACTAGATACTTTCCAATACTTCCACCTATTTGAACTGGGTTTCCTTTCTTATACCTAAGCATAGGAAAGATAACAATAGTAATATCTCCTTCAAAATCTTTTCGCGTAGCCTGAAATTCAACCGATGGGATTGTAGTTTCAAAAAGTATTATAAAACCTTCTTTTACTTTGGTCTCTAAAAGGGTTTGAATATTCATTGAGTATCTTAAATTGAAGTGCAAAATTACATATTTTATTTGTTTTTATGATGGATGTTTAAGTAGATTTTATTGGTACTTTTGCATAGCTACAGCTAATTTAAAAGATATCAAACTAGAGAAGAAGCAAGCTTTGAGTACAAAAGCAGAAAAGTTTAGTTTTACAAAATGGAAAAAAGATTAAAACAGTTAACCAAATTGTCCAAGGAAACCATGCCTGAGACTCTGAAGTATTTTAAAATGCTTAAGAAAAGAACACCTAAGAATCTAGATCTAGTAATGAAAAATCTTCATGAGGAAGAATTCAAAAAAACTGATTGTTTGTCTTGTGGAAATTGTTGTAAAACAACCAGCCCAATATTTATAGAAAAAGATATTCAACGAATTTCTAAATATCTAAAAATCAAAGAACATGTTTTTATAGATAAATACCTCGTTAGAGATCAAGATGATTTTATGGTTTTAAAAACTGCTCCGTGCTCTTTTTTTGATGAATCTGACAATTCGTGTTTTATTTACAATGTTAGACCCAAAGCATGTTCTGAATATCCTCATACAGATAGAAAGAAATTCATTCAGATTACAGACTTAACTGCTGCTAATACTGAGGTTTGTCCTGCTGCATTTTCAATTATAGAAAAATTAAAAAAGCATATTCCACTTCAGTATAATAAAAAAGTTAGAAGAAGCTAAGTATTCTAGAAGATGAGTTATTGATTTTTGTAGATTATTTAGTATCGATTAATTTTTAAAAAAAACTTGTATTTTAGTACAAAATAAAAATCATGTCAGATATATTGAATTATTTTGAGACCATTCCTTCTTTGCATAGAAGTTTGATTCTAGTTGGTGGAATTACTTTTTTTTGGCTTTTAGAAGGCGTATTACCTTTATTTAATTTCAATTATAAAAAATGGAAACACGCTTTCCCTAATTTATTTTTTACAGCCACGACTATCATTATAAATTTTTCTTTGGCTTTTTTACTCTTAAATACAGCAGATTGGGTTCAAGTTAATAATTTTGGTATTATTAATTGGTTACCCGAGATGCCACTATGGCTTTATGTATTATTAGGGATACTTTTGCTTGATTTTTTTGGCGCCTATTTAGCACATTTTACAGAACACAAAATTAAACCTTTGTGGATGATTCATTTAGTTCATCATTCAGATCATAAAGTAGATACCACTACCGCTAACAGACATCATCCATTAGAAAGTGTGATTCGTTTTACATTTACGCTGCTAGGTGTTTTAGTAGTAGGGACTCCTATCGCCATTGTGATGATTTATCAATCGATGTCTTTAATTTTTACTCAGTTTACACATGCAAATATTAAAATTTCAAAATCGTTAGATAAACTACTAAGTTATGTGATTGTTTCTCCAGATATGCATAAAGTTCATCATCACAACCTATTACCCTACACAGATGCTAATTATGGAAATATTTTTTCAATTTGGGATCGTTTATTGGGTACTTATATGCATTTAGATAGAGATAAAATTGTGTATGGTGTAGATACTTTTCCTAATGAAGCAATCAATTCGTCTTTAAAAGAATTATTAAAACAACCTTTTCAGAAGTATAAAAAACCAACCAATTCTGCTGATTTGGTAAAATAGGTTATTGATAAATCAAATATTTATTTCTAACAATCTTAAACTCATCGATGCCTTTCTTCCAGGAAGCTCTAATAACAGACTCTGAAGCTTCTTTTTCTAGTTGAGTTTGTAAGGATTTTGTTCCAGCTAATTTTGTGAAAAAAGAATTAAAAAAACTTTTAGTTCTATTTTGTTTGTAGGCTTTAATCAACCAACTTAGATTGATGTTGCTTAGTTTGTTTACTTTTCTCAAATCTTCACCATATGATATTGCATGAGCATGTTTTGGGTATTTTGAACCTTCATTTGGAACAGCAGTAAACGTAAATTTACTTTTTTTGTTTAAAAAAGGTGAACCATAAATTTGAAATTGCATATCTGTTCCACGACCAGCACTAACGTTAGTTCCCTCAAAAAAACATAAACTAGGGTATAAATTAATAGACTTCTCATTAGGAAGGTTAGGTGAAGGTTTAATAGGTAATATATATTCTGAATTGTGAGTGTAGTTTTTTAATTTAATTACTGTTAAAGCCACCTTAACACCGTCTTTTAACCATTTTTCTCCATTAATCATTTGACCATATTCACCAATTGTCATTCCATAAACAACAGGAACAGGGTGCATTCCTACAAAACTTTTGTGATCAGTTTCTAAAACAGGACCATCTATATAATGTCCATTAGGGTTTGGTCTATCTAACAATATTAATGGGATATTTAGTTCTGCACAAGCCTCCATTACATAATGTAAAGTAGAGATGTAGGTATAAAATCTAGCACCTACATCTTGAATATCAAAGATTACTAGATTAATTCCTTTTAATTGATCTTTAGTAGGTTTTTTATTTTTTCCGTATAAAGAAATAATTGGAAGTTTTGTTTTTATATCTACTCCATCCTCTATAGACTCTCCCGCATCTGCCTTACCTCTAAAACCATGTTCTGGAGCAAATACTTTTTTTATATTTAAATCTAAAGAAACTAGGCTATCTACTAAGTGGGTAGTTTTTTTTCTATCATAAATAACTGAGGTTTGATTTGCAACAATCGCAATTTTTTTTCCTTTTAATTTTGGTAAATATGAGCCAATTTGATCTGCACCAGTTTGTATATAATGCATAGATTCCTGTTCTTGACCGGAGGAAACGATTGTTGAACTAATTACTAGAAGAATAAATAAATATGTATTTTTACGTATAGTTAAAATCATAGCATTGAATTACGAATTTTTTTTGGCGAAACGCATTATCTCTAGCAAAGAGTATAAAAATAGTATTTCATCTCCAATAATAAAAATAGCTATCATGGCAATTTCATTAGGAATGATAGTTATGTTAATTGCAATAGCAACAGGAGACGGTCTTCGAGAAAAAATTAGAAGTAAAATTTCTGGTTTTAAAGGACATGTTCAAATTACAAATTATGATGCTAATAATTCTGATGGCTCTGTCATTCCTATTGATAAAAATCAAAAATTTTACCCAAGTTTTTCAAATATAGAGGGAATAAAAAACGTTCAAGTTTATGCCAATCAAGTTGGATTAATTAGAACAAAAACAGATTTTGAGGGAATAATTTTTAAAGGAGTTTCCTCAGATTATGATTGGACTTTTTTTAAGGAATATTTAATTTCAGGAAATCTTCCAAACTTTAATCAAAAAAGAACAAGAGATATTCTATTGTCCTCAACAGTCGTCAATAGATTAAAATTACAATTAAATGATACCATTAATGCAACTTTCTTTAAAAGCAATACGAATAAATTGCCTTCAAATAGAAAATTAGTTATTGTAGGTATTTATGATACTGGTTTTTTGGAATTTGATAAAAATATGATGATTGGAGATATTAGACAAGTTCAAAGATTAAATAAATGGAAATCAAATGAGGTTGGAGGGTTTGAAATTATTTTAGAAAATTTTGATGATTTAAGTTTAAAAGGGAATGAAATTTATAGAGAGATAGATTCAACTTTAGATGCTACCACTATAGCTACAAAATACCCTGCTCTTTTTGAATGGATAGAACTTTTTGATAATAACACATGGTTTATCATAGTAATTATGATCTTAGTAGCAGGTATAAATATGATTACTGCACTTTTAGTATTGATTTTAGAGCGAATACCTATGGTAGGTGTTTTGAAGTCTCTGGGGAGTTCTAATTGGAGTATACGAAAGATTTTTTTATACAATGCCTCTTATTTAATTTTTATTGGATTATTTTGGGGAAATTTAGCAGGTTTAACCTTGCTTTTTATTCAGAAATACGGAGGATTTATTACTCTAGATCCTGCAACATATTATGTTTCAGAGGTCCCCGTTAGTATCAATTTGTTATCTATAGTTTTATTAAATATAGGGACCTTAATAGTGTGTTTTGTTATGTTAATTATTCCTTCCATTATTATAACAAAGATTGAGCCTTCTAAATCTATCAAATTTGCTTAATAATCTACTTCTGAAAACACCTGTCCCAAGAAGGTTATCTCTAAAATATTTTGTTCCTTTACATCATAATTTATAATTAAATGCAATACGCTAATAATATTTTAGAAACTATTGGAAATACTCCATTAGTTAAGTTAAATCATTTAACAAAAGATTTACCATGTTTAGTGCTTTCAAAATATGAAACTTTTAATCCAGGAAATTCTGTAAAAGATAGAATGGCATTACAAATGATTGAAGATGCAGAAGCAGATGGACGTTTAAAGCCAGGAGGAACTATTATTGAGGGTACATCAGGGAATACAGGTATGGGATTAGCATTGGCAGCTGTAATTAAAGGATATAAGTGTATTTTTGTAATGGCAGATAAACAATCTAAAGAAAAAGTTGATATTCTCAGAGCAGTAGGAGCAGAGGTAGTAGTTTGCCCAACTGATGTTGAGCCAGATGACCCCAAATCTTATTATTCAGTGTCTAAAAAATTAGGAAAAGAAACCCCTAATTCATGGTACGTAAACCAATATGATAATCCAAGTAATTGTAAAGCACATTTTAAAAGCACTGGTCCAGAAATATGGGAACAAACCAGTGGTAAAATAACTCATTTTGTTGTAGGAGTTGGAACAGGTGGAACTATTTCCGGTGTTGGTAGCTACTTGAAAATGATGAATCCCAGCATCAAAATTTGGGGAATAGACACCTATGGATCTGTTTTTAAAAAATATCATGAAACTGGTGTTTTTGATGAAAATGAGATTTATCCCTATGTTACCGAAGGAATCGGAGAAGATATCTTGCCACTTAATGTAAACTTTTCTTTGATTGATGGATTTACTAAAGTAACTGATAAAGATGCAGCAATTTATACTCAAAGACTTGCAAAAGAAGAAGGAATGTTTTTAGGGAATTCTGCAGGAGCAGCTATTAAAGGTCTCCTACAATTAAAAGAACATTTTACAAAAGATGATGTGGTAGTGGTTTTGTTTCATGATCATGGAAGCAGATATGTTGGAAAAATGTTTAATGATGATTGGATGCGTGAACAGGGGTTTATTTAGGATATTTTTTAAATTATTTCACTTGTTACGAACTTAGAGTGTCAGACCTTGTCCATGAAGTTATTAAAATAACAAACTATTGATAAATAGTACCTTAGTAATTTAATTTATAAAATTAAAAAACCATCTCCTAGGAGATGGTTTTGTAGTTAAAACTAATTCAAATCACTTTAAAAAATCAAATAATCAAATTTTTAAAATATATTTCAACTACTGTGCCAGAATTAGTTATTAAGATTTTTTAGTTTTAAAAAAATATAATTTTCACAATTAATTAACTTTATAGGTTAATTTTTACAAAAAAAAATCTGAGGATGTTACTGCTTCTTCGATTACTTTGCGTGCTTGTGAGCCTTGTAAGAAGAACGAACTAATGCACCACTTTCTACATACATAAAACCCATTTCTAGGCCTAAAGTTTCATATTTTTTAAACTGACTAGGAGTAATAAATTCTTTAACTGGTAGGTGTTTTTTTGAAGGTTGTAAGTACTGACCAATTGTTAAAACATCTAATCCAACCCCTTGAAGATCTTTCATTGTTTGAATGACTTCTTCCTCTGTTTCTCCCAATCCCAACATTAATCCTGTTTTGGTTCTCATTCCTTTTGCTTTCAGATATTTAAGAACCCCTATACTTCTATCATATTTGGCTTGAATACGAACTTCTCTAGTGAGTCTTCTTACAGTCTCCATGTTGTGAGAAACCACTTCTGGATGTACTTCTATAATTCGATCTATCTGTGCGGTTTTACCTTGAAAATCCGGAATCAATGTTTCTAGAGTTGTATTGGGATTAGATCTGCGTATGGCCTCTACTGTTTCTGCCCAAATAATTGAACCTCCATCTTTTAAATCATCTCTATCTACTGAGGTAATTACTGCATGTTTAATATTCATAAGTTTAATTGACCTAGCCACTTTCTCTGGCTCATCCCATTCCACTGTTTCTGGTCGTCCTGTTTTAACACCGCAAAAACCACAAGAGCGTGTGCAAATGTTTCCTAAAATCATAAATGTAGCAGTACCTTCACCCCAACATTCACCCATATTTGGACAACTTCCACTAGTGCATATGGTGTTTAATTTATACTTATCTACAAGTCCTCTAAGTTCAGTGTATTTTTTACCTACCGGTAACTTTACGCGCAACCAATCTGGTTTTTTTTCACGTTTAGGAAGAACAGCTGTATCGTTTACCATTTGCAATTAATAATTTTCGCAAAGTTACGAAGAAAACAATTAAAAATTCAATAAGAACCACGCACTAAATACAATTAAAAAAATAATTCCACAGACACTTAATATCTTTAGATATAAAGAGGGTTGGTGTTTTTTTGGTGTGTGTTTTCCACTAATTAAAATAAAGTTTAAAATTGCATAAAAAGGGGCTGTAAGAAAAGAAAGTATAGTTGCTATTTTTACCATTAAACCCATGTTATCTCTGAAGTATCTCAAGATGATGAAGGTTCCTATCCCTAAAAGAATAATCCAAAACCAATAGCCTAATTTTATTTTTTCAGAAAACAATAAATCATTGGCTTTAGACATTGTTCTTGGTGAAGCATCTAGGGTAGTAATGGTAGTGCTAAACATGGTTGTAAATGCTGCTATGGAAATAAATATATAAGTAAATTTACCTAAGTTTTGTGTATATAGTGCTATTAATTGACTAGCAAAAACATCTCCTTTGGTAGAGAAACTTTTACCAGAATTATACATTACCAAAGCGCCTAAAATTACAAAACATACAGCTAGGAATATGGTTCCAACATAACCAACATTAAAATCGAAAATGGCTTGTTTAGTTGTTGTTGTTTTTAATGTTGCTTTATCTTTTTCTAAGGACCATATAGATTGCCATATAGAAACATCTAAAGGTGCTGGCATCCATCCTAAAAATGCAATTAAAAAAGTAATTTCAATAGTATCTTTCGGAAATACTTGAGTAAATGTAAACGCCTGGTTATTTTTCATGAGGGCCACACTAACTGCGATAAGAGTACAAATAGTTAAAACCAAAATAACGTATTTCATTAAGCTATCTAAAAGTTTATATTTACCAATAAGTAATAAAGAAATACTAAGAATTGTAATTAATATAGACCAAGTAGCCATATCAAATAAACCAAAAAGATTAACGGCTAATCCTGCAGTAACTATGGTAACAGCAGCTTGTATAATAAACATAGTAACAAAACTTATGCTATAACTAACTACTAAAATACCTTTTCCTAGTTTTTTATAACCATCTAATAATGTCTCTCCCGTTGCAGCAGCATAACGAGGTCCAAATTGGAAAAAAGGATATTTAAAAAGAGCAGCAATTAATAGTGCCCATAATAAACCAAAACCAAAATCGGCACCAGCTCTAGTTGATTGAACCAAGTGAGATACTCCTACAGCAGCTCCAGCAAAAAGTAATCCTGGCCCTAAAGATTTAAACATCAATTTTTTCATTAAGATTTGTTTATAATCTCTGCTAATATTTTTTTCGCTCTTAAAAGTTTTATTTTTACGTTATTCATTGGCTCATTAATTTCATCAGAAATTTCTTTATAACTCAATTCTTTGAAATAACGTAAATGAATGACTTCTTGATATTTTGGTTTCAACTGTTTGATGTCTAATAATAATTTTGCTAAATTTTGTTCCATGATGATTTTATCTTCTGGAGTTGGGTTATCATCAATAATTTTATAAGCCTCTGCTTCCTGACTTTGAGAAGAGGATAGATTAATGGAGGTTTTGTTTTTTCTTATGAAATCTATATGTATATTTTTTGAAATTGTAATCAGCCAGGTTTTAAATTGATATTTTTCATTAAAAGTATTGATTTTATCAAAAGCTTTCGAAAAAGATTGAATAGTAATATCTTCAGCGTCATTCTCGTTTTTTGTTCTTTTTAGCTGGTAATTGTAGACATCTGACCAGAAATAGTGTAACAAAAAGTTAAAAGAAACTTGGTTTCCTTCTTTTGCTTTTTGAATGTTAGCAATTAAAATTTCCTTTGTTATTTTCAATGCCTAAAATTAAATAGAGTTTGTCATAAATATAGCAAATTGGAATAAAACTAAATAAATAATCAAGTTGAATTGCTGCAGTAGCTATAAAATACAGGTTAAAGTAGGAAAGACATCAGTCTTTAATTATGAGAAGGTTCGGCACAATCTTGAAACTGATCGGGTGTTTTCCCGCAAAAACCACATGCTTCACCATCTTTATTTAATACTGGATTTTGACTCGCACAAGTTCCAGCAAATTCACCATCTTTTTTTGCCCAAATTTTTATAGCTATACCAGCAACACCTAATGCTAATAATCCAATGGTTAATAAAATAAGTTTCATAGTAAAATGTTTTATTGTACAAATATACTCTTTCTTAGAGAGAAAATAGTTTTGCTTCGTACCAATATTAAGTTGGATTTTTACTTAAACCAACTGAAATAACTAATTTTATTATGAATTATTTAATAATATTTACTTCAATTTCTAGTTTAATTTCAAAAGTGTCTAAAATTGTTTTTTGAATTTTCTTTGCAAGACTTAAGATGTCATTTCCTTGGGCATTGTTATAATTTACTAAAACAAGAGCTTGTTTTTCATGAACCCCGCAGTCTCCGAATCGTTTTCCTTTAAAACCAACAGTTTCTATTAACCAACCCGCTGGTATTTTATATGAAAAAGTGCTAGCTGTGTTGTTGTTTGCTTCTGTTTTATAAAACGGAATAGTTGGATATTTTTCTTGCAGTTTTATAAATTTTTCAGAGGAAATAACTGGGTTTTTAAAAAAACTACCGCTATTTCCAATTTTTTTAGGATCTGGTAATTTAGATTTTCTGATGTATATCACTGCATCTGAAACATCTTTGATTGTTGGATTGATAATGTTCTTAGCGGTCAGTTGTTGTTCAATAGCTCCATAATTTGTATGTAATTGATGTTGCTTTTTGCTGAGTTTGAAGCTAACTGAAGTAATAACAACTTTATCTTTTAATTCATTTTTAAATATTGAATTTCTGTAATCAAAATTACATTCTTTGTTAGTAAATTGAAATTTTTTGGAATTATTGATGTATAAACCCTCTACTTTAGTAATTACATCTTTAACTTCAACACCATAAGCACCAATATTTTGAATTGGAGAAGTTCCTACATGTCCTGGTATTAAAGAAAGATTCTCTAAACCACCATAATTTTGAGAAATACACCATACTACAAATTCATGCCAATTTTCTCCTGAATTTACAGTTAAAAAAACTTCATTTTCATTTTCAAAATCAACAGAAATTCCCTTAATATTAATATATACAACAAGCTTATTGATGTTTTGAGTGAGAAGCATATTGCTACCTCCACTAAGCAAAAAAATATTTTTTTCTTGTGCTAAAATTTTTTGAAGATTGTATACACTATCTACACTAACAAACCTTTTAGCAAAAACATCTATTCCAAACGTATTGTAGACTTTAAGAGATATGTTTTGTTGTATATTCAAGTTGTAAGTATTGTAAAAAAATAAATTAAGAATAACTAAATTGAGTTAGTTCAAACTTACATTTTTTATTTTTGATAACTTATCAATGCCATTTTTAAAATTTCTACACATCTAATTAATTCCTCTTTGTTTAAAACATATGCCAGACGAATTTGATTTTTACCCTCACCTTTAGTTGAGTAAAAGCCACTTGCTGGAGCAACCATTAAAGTTTCATGCTTATGATCAAATTTTTCTAACATCCATTGAGCAAAATGATCAGCATCATCGACTGGTAATTCAGCTACACAGTAGAATGCTCCTTTTGGGTTAGCAACTCTTACACCTTTTATTCGTTTTAATTCAGAAATTAGAATATTTCTTCTGGAAACATATTCTTTGGTAACTTTTTCAAAATAATTTTGAGGAGTATCAAGAGCAGCTTCACTAGCTAAAAGAGCATAAGTTGGCGGACTTAATCTAGCCTGAGAAAATTTAATAGTAGTATTCATTAATTCCTGATTCCTGGAAACTATACAGCCAATTCTAGCACCACACATACTATAACGCTTTGATACAGAGTCAATCATAATAGCATTTTCTTCTAAGCCAGGTTCAGACATTACAGAGTGATGTTGATGACCATCATAAGTAAATTCTCTGTAAACTTCATCGGCAATTAAGAATAAATCATATTTTAAAACAAGTTGTTTTAATTTTTGAATCTCATCTTTGCTGTAAAGATATCCTGTTGGATTTCCTGGATTACAAATTAAAATAGCCTTAGTTTTTGAAGTGATTAATTTCTCAAAGTCTTCAATACATGGTAATGCAAAGTTATCTTCAATTTTTGAAATTACTGGAACTACAGTAACACCGGAAGCAGTTGAGAATCCATTATAATTTGCATAAAACGGCTCCGGTATAATAATTTCATCTCCAGGGTCGGTAATACTACCAATGGTAAATAAAAGAGCTTCAGAACCCCCTGTAGTTACATTGATATTTGTAGCATTAATATTAATGTTATTCTTTTCATAGTATTTAGCAAGTTTTTCTCTATAATCTTCAGACCCTTCAGACCTAGCATAAGAGAGTACTTTTAATGTGTTTTCTTTTACTGCATCTAGAGCAACTTTAGGTGTTTCAATATCAGGTTGACCAATATTTAAATGATAAACTTTAGTACCGTTCTTTTTTGCTGCTTCTGCATATGGAACTAGTTTCCTTATAGGAGATTGTGGCATTAAAAGCCCTTTATTAGAAATTAATGGCATTTATAGTGGTAATTGAAATTCTTTTGCAAATTTGCAAAATATATTTAAGATAAATGTAAGTATTGTGTCAAGTCATTAATAAAATATGTTACAGTAAAAATATTTTTTCTTTTGGCATAATAAATGCGGTGTATTCCCTTTAAATTTTCCATGAAAAAAATAGTTCAAATTTATTTAATCTTATTTTTTGGTGTCTGTATTAATTTAAACAGTCAAAGCAAAGGGTTTCGTTTGATAGGTACTCAGAATTCTTATCAAGACATTAGTTTTCAATTCATTAATAATCTTATAGTAATTCCAATTCAAGTTAATGATAAAAAACTAAATTTCATTTTGGATTCAGGAGTTAGTAAAACCATAGTCTTTAATTCATCGAGGGTAGATACCATACTCTCAAATTTTCAAAACAAATATAAGCTTAAGGGATTGGGTAAAGGATTACCAGTAAATGCAATTATTTCTAAAAATAACCTTTTTAAAATTAATAACTTAATTGCTGTAAATAAGAATGTGTATGTTGTCTTAAGAGATGACTTTGATCTGTCATCAAAGATGGGAATTACTATTCATGGTGTTATTGGATATGATATTTTTTCTGATTTAATTTTAAGAATTAATTATAAGAGTAAAAAAATCCGTTTTTATAATCCCTCACAATACCAACAAAAAATATGCAGTAAATGTGAAGTACTGCCTATAACTATATTTCAAAAGAAACCATACATAGACCTATCTTTAAAATTAAATAATACTTCAAAAATAATTCCAATTAAAATGCTCATAGATTCTGGTGGCTCAGATGCTATTTGGTTATTTGAATACAGTAATGAGAACATTGTAACGCCAGAGAATTTTTTTACTGATTTCTTGGGTGTTGGGTTGAGTGGAACAGTATACGGTAAACGCAGTAGAATCTTTTCTTTAGGGTTAGGAAAATTTTTATTGAAAAAACCTACAGTTTCTTTTTTAGACACACTTTCAACAAAAGAAGCGAGAAGATTCAATAAAAGAAACGGAAGTATTGGAACTGGTATATTGAAACGATTTACTGTATGGTTTGATTATCCTAATAACCAATTAATGTTAAAAAAGAATAATTCTTTTAATGAGGAGTTTAATTATAACATGAGCGGTTTAGAGGTGGTTTATGATGGGAAGATTCTGGTAGAAGAATTATCAAGAAATTACAGTAGTGGAAGGGGAGAAACACCAGATCCAAATGGCAACAGAAAATATATTAGTTTAATTAAAAGTTATGAATATAAATTTAAACCTAACTATAGGATTAATGATGTGTTGAAGGGTTCTCCTGCAGATATAGCTGGAGTTATGAAAGACGATATTTTAATTAAAATAAACGGAAATCCTGCTTATAATTTTCAGTTACATGAAATAATTTCTATTTTTCATAAAAAGGAAAATAATTTAATTCGTTTGACTTTAATGAGAGATAATAAAAAAATTAAAATTCAATTTAATTTAAAAAAGATTATCTAATTATCTTCTGAAAGCATACTTTTTTTCTTTTCAGGCATAGAAATTCTTTCTACATATCCTTTAATCTTTATCATTTTTCTCTCTGTTTTAGCATTTGAGAAAATAGTAATGGCCTTAGAAAATCCTCCAATTCTTTTTGTATCATAAGAAACTTCAATTTTACCTTTTTCACCGGGCATTATGGGTTGGTCAGGCTTTTTTGGTACTGTACATCCACAAGAGGCTTGAACTCTAGTTATTATCAAAGGAGATTTTCCTGTATTGGTGAATTCAAATACACGAGTGCCATTTGAGCCCAATGAAATTTCACCATAATTTATAGTTTCTGTTAGAAATTTAAATACAGGTTTTAAATCATCAACTTCTTGAGCAAAAGAACTAATATTAAAAAATAAAAATGTAATAAGTATGTGAATGCTTTTCATAAGAATTTATTTTATAAATTAACTCTAACAAAATTAATCAAAAAAACTTCAACACACTTTTAAATACTTCAGATAATTGTACTTTTGTCAATTACTGGTTAAAATTATTAAAAGGTATGAATATTCCATCTAAATATGATGCAAGTTTAGTTGAAAGTAAATGGTACGACTACTGGATGAAAAACAATTATTTTCATTCAGAGGTTGATGAAAGGGAACCTTACACCATAGTTATTCCACCTCCAAATGTTACGGGTGTATTGCATATGGGACACATGCTTAATAATACCATACAAGACGTTTTAATAAGGCGTGCCCGTTTACTGGGAAAGAATGCTTGTTGGGTTCCTGGAACAGACCACGCCTCAATCGCTACAGAAGCAAAAGTAGTTGCAAAATTAAAAGAACAAGGAATTGATAAAAACGATCTCACTCGTGAAGAATTTCTTACACACGCTTGGCAATGGAAACATGAGTATGGAGGTATTATATTAGATCAGCTTAAGAAATTAGGAGCTTCATGTGATTGGGAAAGAACTGCTTTTACATTAGACAAAGAAATGTCAGAATCTGTTATTAAAGTGTTTGTAGATCTATATAACAAAGGTTTGATCTACAGAGGTTTTAGAATGGTAAATTGGGATCCTGAGGCAAAAACTACTCTATCTGACGAAGAAGTTATTCATGAAGAAAAACAAGGTAATTTATATTATTTAAATTATAATATAGAGGGAAGTGAAGATGCACTAACAATAGCAACTACACGTCCTGAAACAATTTTTGGTGATACAGCTATTTGTATCAATCCTTCAGATGAGCGTTTTAGTCATTTAAAAGGGAAAAAAGCAATAGTCCCTTTGTGTGGCCGTGTTATACCAATTATTGAAGATGAATATGTAGATGTTGAATTTGGTACAGGTTGCCTTAAAGTAACCCCAGCACATGACGAAAATGACAAACTATTAGGAGATAAGCACGAATTAGATGTAATTGATATATTTAACGATGACGCTTCTTTGAATTCTTTTGGTTTACATTATGAAGGAAAAGATAGATTTGTAGTTAGAAAAGAAGTTGCAAAAGAATTAGAAGAAAAAGGACATTTGGTAAAAACAGAAATTCATACCAATAAAGTTGGGACCTCAGAAAGAACGAAAGCTGTTATAGAACCAAGGCTATCTGATCAATGGTTTTTAAAGATGGAGGATCTTGTAAAACCAGCTATTAATGCAGTTTTAGGAGAAAATCCTGATATAAACCTTTATCCAAAAAAGTTCGAAAACACTTACAGACATTGGATGGAAAATATTCGTGATTGGAATATTTCTCGTCAGTTGTGGTGGGGGCAACAAATTCCTGCCTATTTCTATGGAAAAGGAAAAAATGATTTTGTTGTAGCTGAAAGTAAAGAGGTTGCTTACGAATTAGCTAAGAAAGAATTAGCAAAATCATCTAATAATAATTCCTTTTCAATTGACGATTTACAACAAGATGAAGATGCTTTAGATACATGGTTTTCCTCTTGGTTATGGCCAATGTCGGTTTTTGATGGCGTAAGAAATCCTGAAAATAAAGAAATTAAATATTATTATCCCACAAATGATTTAGTAACTGGACCAGATATTTTATTTTTTTGGGTTGCTAGAATGATAGTAGCAGGTTATGAATATAAATCTGAAAAACCTTTTCAAAATGTTTATTTAACAGGTTTGGTTCGCGACAAACAAAGACGTAAAATGTCAAAATCATTAGGAAATTCTCCTGATGCTTTAAAACTGATAGATACATACGGAGCTGATGGAGTTAGAGTTGGTTTACTACTTAGTTCAGCAGCAGGGAATGATTTAATGTTCGATGAAGATTTATGTCAACAAGGAAAGCAATTTGCAAATAAAATTTGGAATGCATTTCGTTTGATCAAGGGTTGGGAAGTTGATGAAAGTTTAGTTCAACCATCTACATCAAAAATAGGCATTGCATGGTATGAAGCTAAATTTCAAAAAGCGTTGACAGAAATTGAAGATCATTTTTCTAAATATCGATTATCTGATGCTTTAATGACCATCTATAAATTAATTACAGATGCTTTTTCTTCATGGTTGCTAGAAATTGTAAAGCCTGCTTATAAACAACCAATAGACACCTATACCTTCAATGCAGTTATTAGAATTTTAGAAAACAACTTAAAAGTTTTACATCCATTTATGCCATTTCTAACTGAAGAAATTTGGCAATATATAGCTAAAAGAACCCCAGAAGAAGCATTAATCATTGAAAAATATCCAACACTTGAAGATTTTGATAAAGAAATTATTTTAAAATTTGGTTTTGTAATTGATGTTATATCTGGAATTAGAACTGTTAGAAAAAATAAAAATATTCCATTCAGAGATTCTTTAGAATTAAATGTTATCAATAGAGAAAAGTCCACCAATCAGTTTAATGACATTATTTCAAAGTTAACCAATACTACTAAAATAAAAGAGGTAACAGAAAAGGTAGAGGGTGCATCATTTAGAGTAAAGTCAAATGAATACTTTATTCCATTAGCTATTGATAACATAGATATACATGCTGAATTATCAAAGTTAAAAAGTGAGTTAAAAAGAGCTGAAGGTTTTTTGTTTGGCATTCAAAAGAAATTATCTAATAATAAGTTTGTTGAAAATGCTCCTGAACAAGTAATCTTTATGGAAAGAAAAAAAGAATCTGACACCTTAGCCAAAATCAAAACTATTACTTCAAGTATCCAAAACTTAAGTGATAATTAACATATATTTAATTTATTTTAGTAATAATTAACATATGTTTAATTTTTTATATTAAAAATATGTTAAAATTAAATAATTATTAAATAGTTGTTAAATTAAACTAATTTTCATCAAATTATTATTAACTAATTTTTGTAATTTTGAAAAATAATAAACATTTAAATTAAAACACGTGAAAACCTTCCCCAAACGTACATGTGCTATTGCTTTAACCATTCAAATACTAGGTGATAAATGGTCGCTTCTTATTTTGAGAGATATCATTTTGCACAAAAAATCCAGATTCAAAGAATTTAGAAATTCTAAAGAAAAAATTGCTACAAATGTTTTAACCAACAGGTTAAAAACACTTGTTAGTGAAGGGCTTATTTCAAAACTTGATCCTACAGGAACAAAAAAAAGTACTCGATACTTAGCAACCGACAAAGGAATTTCATCCTTACCTATAATTATTGAGATGTATTTGTTTTCTATACAGACTATAGATGAGTCTGTATTAGATGAGTCTCAAATAAATATTAAAAAACAAGCTTTATCCAACAGACAATTATTTGAAGAAACTAAGATTAACGAGTATTATAAATTCTCAAATCAACTTAAGGAAGATTTAATAATGTCAAAACTTTTAGTTGAGGTTAGTTAATATTTTCATTTATTACTCTCAAATTTAAATAAGAGCCTCTCGTAATACCGTTATAGGATGTTTAGCGTATCTGTTAGTACCATCTAAAATTTGATGACGACAGCTAGTCCCTGAAGCTATGATCTCTGTTTCTTTTGATGTATTTCTTATCTTGGGAAACAGAGTATCTTCGCCTACTTGCATACTTATTTTATAATGTTCTTTTTCATAACCAAAGGATCCAGCCATGCCACAGCATCCAGTATTCATTATAGTTGGCGAATAATTTTCAGGAATATTTAAAATCGAAAAAGTAGCGTGTGTAGTGGATAATGCTTTTTGATGACAATGACCATGAATTTTAATAGACTTTTTTTCAGTTGTAAATTGATTGGTTCTAATATTTCCTTTTTCAAATTCATTTTGTAAGAATTCTTCTATGGTAAATGTATTTTTAGCAATTATTTTTGCTGAATTTACATCATCAGCTAATCGAATATATTCATCTCTAAAAGTTAATATTGCAGATGGTTCAATACCTATAAGAGGTATTTTATTAGTAATTAAATCTTTAAATATTGATACATTTTTATTTGCTATAACTTTTGCTTCTTTCAAAAACCCCTTAGAAATAAAACTTCGTCCACTTTCTGGATGCTTTATAAAGGTAGGATTATAACCTAGTCTTTTTAAAACAATAATGGTATCTTTTCCAATTTCAGTATCATAAAAATTAGTAAATTCATCACAGAAAACATATATAATTTTTTTACTGCTAGAATGAGTCTGTTTATTATACCAGGATTTTAAGGTTTTGGATGTTAATTTAGGTACACTTCGTTTTAATGAAATACCCATAATAGATTTTGTTAAAAATGTATTTAAGACCAAATTGGTCAAACTTGGAAATAAACTACCGATTTTATTGTATTTGACATTATTTGCAAACATTGAATTTCTGAAAGAATAACCATTTTCTTCTTGGTATTGATATAAAAACTCACTTTTAAGTGCAGCTACATCAACATTACTTGGACATTCTGAGGCACAAGCCTTGCAACTTAAACAGAGATCAAAAACTTCCTTGAGTTCTTGATGATTAAATTTGTTAGACTTCTTTGAATTGGTTAAAAATTCACGCAATGTATTTGCTCTAGCACGCGTAGTGTCTTTTTCGTCTTTGGTTGCGCGGTAACTTGGACACATAGCACCACCAGCAGAGGCAGGTTTTCTACAGTCTCCAGAACCATTGCATTTTTCAGCTAATTTTAAAATTCCTTGATTGTCAGAGAAGTCTTGAATAGTTTTTACTTCAGGTTCTTTTCTGTCGATGCTATACCGAAGGCTTTTATCCATTGGAAAGGCATCTGTAATTTTTCCTTTGTTAAAAACATTATTTGGGTCAAAATATTTTTTGATACGTCTAAGTAATTGATAGTTTGTTTCTCCTATCATCAATGGAATAAATTCAGCACGAACAATTCCATCCCCGTGTTCACCACTAAAAGATCCTTGATATTTTTTTACTAGTAGAGCAGTTTCAGTAGTAATTTTTCTAAATAAAGAAACATCCTCAGATTTTTTTAAGTTTAATATTGGACGAAGATGTAATTCACCAGCTCCAGCATGTGCATAATAAACAGCCTTTTGCTGATACTTATCCATAATTTTAGTAAATTCATCAATATAATTTGGAAGATCGTTTAAATCAACAGCTGTGTCCTCTATACAAGCTACCGCTTTTTTATCACCAATAATATTTCCTAATAAACCCAGTCCAGCTTTTCTAAGATTAAACATACGTTTAATATTCTCACCGACTACTTTGGGGTGGTGATACCCATAATTGTTTTCGTTTAGATTAGAAATTAATTCATCAGCTTTTTTTTGGGCTTCCTCTTTGGTATCACCAGAAACCTCAAACATTAAAATTGCTTCAGGATCTCCTTCAATAAAAAATCGATTCTTAGCTTGTTCACGATTATTTTTGGTGCAATCTAATATTACTTTATCCATTAATTCACAAGCATATAACTCATGATTCATAGCTAAAACTGTTGCTTTAAGGCTTTCTTTAATACTTTCAAAATGAGAGGCAATAATTACACTTTCTTTAGGTTGTACAGTATCTAATTGTAATGTGATAGCTGTAGAAAAAACTAATGTACCTTCACTACCAGATAAAAGTTTTGCTATGTTTATGGAAGGATCTTTACCACCAAACAAATCGGAGTCAAGTAATTCATCTACAGCATAACCTGTATTTCTTCTATGAATACTAGGTTTTGGAAATTGGTTTTTAATTTCTTGTTGGACTAGTTCTTGTGAAAGTTCATTGTAAATAGAAGCATAAATGCTGCCCTCTAAAGATTTGATTTGGGTTTTTAATTTAAATTCTTTAGAAGTTAACTCTTTAAAGCTAACTAAAGACCCATCACTTAAAACACCATCTATCTGTAAAACTTTATCTCTAGTTACTCCATATCTAATAGAGGTGCTTCCAGAAGAATTATTACCAACCATTCCTCCAATCATACATCTATTGGATGTAGAAGTATTTGGGCCAAAAAAGAGCCCAAAAGGTTTTAAAAATAAATTGAGTTCGTCTCGTACTACTCCTGGTTCAACAGTAATTGTTTTATTGAGTTCATCAAAAGCTAAAATATTTGTAAAATATTTAGAAACATCAACTATAATTCCATCACCAACACACTGACCAGCTAATGATGTCCCTGCTGTTCTTGGTATTAAAGTCAAGTGATTAGATGTGGCAAATTCAATTAAAATCTGAAGATCTTTTTCATCTTTTGGATACGCAACAGCTAGTGGTATTTTTCGGTATACAGATGCGTCTGTTGCATAAAGAGCCTTGTGTAAATCATCATATACAAGTGATCCAGACAACTTATTTCCAATTTCTTCTAATTTATTTTTTTCTATCATATCCTACATTTGAACATTTTGGTCTTCTGGAAACAGTCTAGGAATATCATTTTATTTCCATCTAACATTCCACGCTAATCAATTTCTATGCCTCTAAAAATAGTAGAGACAGGTTCGTCATTTGGTTCATCTTAAAAAAGGTTTTCTCCAACTCTAGCATATGCTTCATCGCTAATTCACATTATGAAACAAATGGCGCAAAAAAAATGTATAGCTATATAAAATATTCTCTATCAGTTGATAATAAACTTTTCAATATAACTCAGTATCTTTTTATGGTGAGCACGGTAAATTATTATATATCAAAAATAAGAGTTTTGTTCCAAAAAAAAGTAAGATTTGATTTTAATATCTTTGTTAAAATTAAATCTAAATACTAATGAAAAATATAGTTCTCACCTATTTATTTTTATTAATTTCTTTTTCAACAACCTCTCAAGAATTAGATCTAAATTATTACATCCCCTCTAATCAAAATTATAATGATAAGATTCCTACTCCTAAGGAGATTATAGGTCATCAGATAGGAGAGTGGCATATTACTCATGATAAGCTAGTTGAGTATATGAAGATATTAGCTAAATCATCTGATCGTATTACTCTTGAAGATAGAGGAAAAACTTTTGAAGGAAGACCCTTATTATTGTTAACAATTACCTCTCCAAGTAATCACTCACGTATAAATGATATAAGACAAAGGCACATAGATGTAACCAATGACTCATCATTAGATGTAACCAGTGACCCAATTATAGTCTATCAGGGTTTTTCTATCCACGGAAATGAACCAAGTGGCTCTAATGCTGCTTTAGCTGTGGCATATTATCTAGCTGCTTCATCAAGTTTAGCTACTGAAGATTTGTTAAATAATACGGTAATTTTATTTGATCCCTCCTATAATCCAGACGGATTGCAACGCTTTGCTTATTGGGCAAATACAAACAAGAGTAAAAATATTAATCCAGATTCAAATGATAGAGAGTATTTTGAAGTTTGGCCAAGAGGTAGAACTAATCACTACTGGTTTGATATGAATAGGGATTGGCTACCAGTACAGTTGCCAGAATCTAGGGCTAGAATTGCATCATTTCACAAATGGTTACCCAATATATTAACAGATCATCATGAAATGGGATCTAATTCAACTTTCTTTTTTCAGCCAGGTATTCCAAGTAGAACACATCCCCTAACACCACAGCTAAATCAAGATTTAACAAGAGAGATCGCTACTTATCACGCAAAAGCATTAGATAAGATAGGTTCACAGTATTATTCAGAGGAAAGTTTTGATGATTTCTACTATGGAAAAGGATCTACATTTCCAGATATCAATGGAAGTATTGGTATTTTGTTTGAACAAGCAAGTTCTAGAGGTCATGCACAAGAAACATCTAATGGAGTTTTAACGTTTCCATTTACAATTAGAAATCAATATACTGCAGCGATGTCTACACTTGAAGCTGCAAAAAACATGCGTGTAAAAATATTAAAATATCAACAAGACTTTTATAAGAAAGCAAGGAATGAATCATCTAGAGCTAAAGCTATTGTTTTTGGAGATCATAAAGATGCTGCCAAAAGTTATCATTTAGCGGAGGTTTTAAAAAGACATCAAGTTACTATTCATGAAGTGAAGTCAGATTTTATCGAAGATGGTAAAAATTTTAGAAAAGGATATAGTTACGTTGTCCCAATGAATCAAAAAAACCAAAAATTGGTAAAGGCAATGTTTGATGAAAGAACTAGCTTTAAAGATAGTTTATTTTATGATGTTTCTGCGTGGACATTTAATCACTCATTTGGTGTAGATTATGCTGAAAATATTTCTTTAAATAATGCCGGGCCAGAAATTAAAACATTAAAAATAAATGAAGGTAGTGTTAGTGAAAAGAGCACTGTTGGATATCTGATGCCCTGGAATGAATATTATACACCCAAAGCGTTGAATGCAATATTGCAAAAAGGGATACGTGCAAAAGTATCTATGAAAAACTTTAATAATGGAGGTAATTCATACGATTATGGTACCATTCAAATACCTGTTCAAAACCAAAAGTTAGGTAGTCAAGAATTATACGATTTCTTAAAAACAGTTGCTAATGAAAGTCATTTAGAAATTAATGGCGTATCAACAGGTTTAAATAACGGGATAGATTTAGGAAGTAGTAACTTTAAGAATATTTCATTACCAAAAGTAGCCATGTTAGTTGGTAATGGAGTAAATGTGAGTGACCCTGGAGAAATTTGGCATTTATTTGATCAACGGTATGATATGCATGTTACGAAATTAGACATGATTTATTTTAATCGAATAGACATAAGTAAATACACAGTTATTATAGCCCCTAACAGTTGGGGTTTAGATAAGAAATCAATTGAAAAACTTCAAAAGTGGGTTCGTGATGGAGGTACTTTAATAGGATACCGAGGTGCAGCTAAATGGTTAAAATCCAATAAATTTATAAACTTAGAATTTGTAACCGCAAATATAGATACTGTTAAAGGTGTTTCTTTTGAAGCAAAATCTTTAAAAAATGGAGCACAAGTAATTGGAGGTGCTATTTTTGAGGCAAATGTAGATCGTTCTCATCCAATTAATTTTGGTTATAAGAATGATAAAATTGCTTTATTTAGAAATACAACTCTCTTCATGAAAGCAGATAAAAAAAGTTATAACAATCCTATTCAGTACACAAATAATCCTTTATTAAGTGGTTATATTTCAAAGGAAAATGCTAAAGCTATAAAAAATACAGTTCCTTTTAAAGTCCAAAGAATGGGTAGGGGAAGGGTTGTTGTATTTACTGATAACACAAATTTTAGAGCTTTTTGGTATGGTACTAATAAGTTATTAATGAACGCAATTTTCTTTGGTGATAAAATGTAAATAATTTGAAAGTCATGATTTTTTAGCAAAAGACTTCATGACTTTTTTGTTAGTCATAAAATGATTGTAACAAAATATAAAATTACACGTCTAATTAGAAATATATTTTAGAGTTTTATGAGTTTTTTTCGTGTATTATTAGCAATACTTTTTCCGCCTCTATCTATTATTGATAAAGGATGTGGGTCTTTTATTATTATATTTTTACTAACGCTATGTGGTTGGATACCAGGAGTAATCGGAGCACTTGTAATATTAAATAATCCGAAAAATTAAATAGCTAATCTTAACGAATCTGTTCTCCATTTTTAATTGGTTGTGATGTTTGTAAAAGAACAACATTACCATCGTTGTTGTATACACCTAAGATTAAACATTCACTCATAAAATTTGCAATCTGCCTAGGTTTAAAATTAACAACAGCACTTACTTGTTTATGTAATAATTCTTCTTTGGTGTATAGGTCTGTAATTTGTGCACTCGATTTTTTAATGCCAATAGCACCAAAGTCAACAACTAATTGATAAGCAGGTTTTCGTGCTTTTGGGAACTCATGTACTTCAATAATAGTTCCTATTCTAAGATCAACTTTTAGAAAGTCTTCAAATGATGTTTCTTCTGACACTTATTTATTTTTTAAAGAGATTTTTTTTACTACCCAAAGAGGCCCAATTAACAAAAATTGTAAGTCTTTTGCAAACGACGGTTTTTTGCCTTCAATATGGTGGCCATAAAATTGCCCAATCCAAGCTACAATAAATATGATTAATGATCCATATAATAAGTTTACAACAGAACCCAACCAAAAGTTTCCAATAATTGCCAAGCAAATAAAGAACAACATTTGAACAAAATACCAAAAGCCAAGGCGTACATAAAATAATAAAATAAAAATTGAAACAACTGCAGCCCAATTTTCTAATAACGGGTTATATAACCCAAAGGTGTTCTCTAGAAATGAAGTTGGAATACTCATTAGAAGACCTATAACGCTAAAAAAAATAGCAGGAACACATAGGTAATGAATAAATTGATTTGTTGAATTCTGATGACTTATAGCGTATTCATCAAACCATTGTTGTGCAGTTTTCATATTGGATATTGTTTCAATAAAGATAGTAAATATTTTATCTTCCTATATGACAATAAGCTAGTGTTGGACTTTTACTTTTTAGTATTTTTTTTAAGTTTTTTTAAATTCCTAAGTGAATTCCTGTTTTCCGGATTAATAGCCAAAGATTTTTGATAATATTCAATAGCTTTTAAAGTATCTTTTTCTTTTTTAAAAGCATCTCCCATACTATCGTATACATTGGATTTATTAGGATATAAAGCTATGTTTATTTTAAATAATTCTCTAGCTTCTAAAAATTTATTATCTCTTAGATATTCGTAGCCCATTCTATTTAGTCTGCTTTGGCTAATAACTGGATCTAATGAATCTTTTTCTTGTATTGAAATATAAGCATTTAAAGAGTTTTCAAATTCTTTATTTTTAAAGTATTCAAATGCTGTTTTTTCTCCTTGAGCTAGTTTTTTAAAATAAAATTTTTCTCCTTTGTGTTCTCTTTTTTCTGCAAGTTCTATATGTATTTCAGGTAACGAAATGAAAATTAATTTTTCATTCATTTCTTTCACATAAAATGAACTATCGTTTGCTTTTACAGGTGTCATATTTTTACCTCTCCAAGCTATTTTTAAAATATCATCAATAAAATAAACTTCTAATGTTTCATTTGAATTAAAAAGATACTTTCCTTTGGTACTATTTATAAATTCCTGTGAGTTTTTAGAATTATTACAGGAGGTTAGTAAAAATATTCCGATTAGGTAGAAAAAATATTTCATTAGAATAGGTATTGTTTTTTTATTAAACTTACACAATAATTTCATGTTTTATCTATAAGATAGTTTATTCTAACTTTTTGTTACAATTTTAACAAATAAATATTTTTCTTTTAAATAATCATAAAAAAATAAGTTCTTGAATTTTCAAGAACTTATTTTGTTTAGGAATTTTATAATTTATTTGACATCCATTAATTCAACATCAAAAATTAAAGTAGCATTTGGTGGGATAACTCCTCCAGCTCCACTTTCTCCATATGCTAAGTTAGATGGAATAACAAAACGGGCTTTGTCACCTACACTTAATAATAGAATTCCTTCGTCCCATCCAGCGATTACTTGACCAACTCCAACAGAAAAGTCTATGGGTTGTTTGCGTTTATAAGAGGAGTCAAAGACGGTTCCGTCTAGTAGTTGTCCTTTATAGTGAACTGAAACATTTGCACCTTTGGTTGCTTTTTTTCCTTCACCTATCTGTAAAATTTTATATCGTAAACCACTATTGGTTTCATCATATCCTTTGGCTACAGCATCAAGAATTTCTTGTTGTTTCTTCTTTTCTTCCTCTTCTCGTTTAGCTCTAGTTCCTTCAAAAGTTCTAAATGCTTCCACAGCATTAAATGCCTCTGCTTCAGTTCCTACGCGAACAATTTGTACAGACATTTCATCACCTTGTGTTACTGCATCTACAATATTTTGACCTTCTACAACATTTCCGAAAACGGTATGTTTTCCATCTAACCAAGGAGTTTCTATGTGCGTAATAAAAAATTGAGATCCATTGGTAGCTGGACCAGAATTAGCCATAGACAACTTTCCTGGACCATCATGTTTTAGGTCTGGATGAATTTCATCATCAAATTTATATCCTGGACCACCTGTACCTGTTCCAGATGGGCAACCTCCTTGAATCATGAAATCTGGAATTACCCTATGAAATTTTAAACCATCGTAGTAAGGATTGCCCTGCTCTTTGGCACTATTTTCAAGATTCCCTTCAGCCAAGGCAACAAAGTTTCCTACAGTTCCAGGAGTTTTTTTATATTCTAAATTAACTAAAATTTCCCCTTTTGGAGTTTTAAATTTTGCGTAGATTCCGTTATCCATAATTTATAATTTAATTTTTATTTTTCAATTGATGTTATTAATACTATTAGCTATGTTATTTTTTTGAATTTAAAATCGATAAACCATAAGTCAAGCCAATATTTATATTTGATGAGTTTACATTTCCATAAGGGGAAACTATTTGACCTCCAGCTATGTTTACTGTGAAATCATCATTGATGTGATAATTTAGACCTGCAGTGGGCCTAACCAATATACCTTCTCCAGAATCTACTCTTCCTCCACCTGCAACACCAAAACCAATCTCTAAAAAGGTAGAAAATTTTCTATTTAAAAAACGATTACTTTTTACTCCTAAACCAAACATTCCATGAGCATATCCTCCAGATTCTCCTTCGTAAGCAAAAGAAGCCTCTCCTGAAAGATATAATTGTTTGGTTAAATCATAAAATACTTTTATAGCTATAAGTTTTAAATCACTATCTGGTATTCCAAATTTAGATACATCAAAGTAAGTTTGATTTTGAACACCAACCTGAATGCCTTGAGTTTTGATAGATCTAACTTTTTCTTCAGAAAATGGATCAGAAGTTCCACCATTTAATCCAAAATATTTGATGCTAAAACCAGCTGTGTAGGCTTCAAAAGTACCACCAATAGATCGATGATATCCACCATGAGTACTAAGTCCTATATGATTTGAAATTTTAATATCCGCACCAATGTTTGGGTACATAGTTAAACCATTCTCTGGATAAATTCTACCCCCAGCAGCTCCTATCCCAAATTTCCCAAAGAAATCAATTGTTCTACTTATTTTAAAGTTTTTACCAACACCAAAAAATAAATCCATAAATCCAGCAACTAGACCCTTGTAAATGGCATCTGTATGAACATAAATAAAAGTATCTTCTGAAAGATAACGTTGATATTCAAAACCTAAAACAGAGAGTGTATTATCCAATTGTGCGTAATTTTGTGTAGCATCTTTTCTAGAATCTCCGAAAGGAAAGAAAAAATCAAAAGTAAGTTGTTGTACTGTTTTTACAGCTGGATTTGTATCAGTGTTTTTTGTGAACGAACTATATATTTTAAACTCTTTTTTAGCTTCTTTATAACTTTTATATCTTACAATACTTGGAATTTCAATAAAAAAAGAAACATTATTATTATTTACTAGCCCTGTGAAAAAATTTACTTGACCATATTGAACTCCAAAAGAATAGTCTTTCTTTTTTAATTGAAGACCAATGTTTGGATAAGCTATTCCACCACCATTAACAAGAGTTCTGTATCCGCCACCACCGCCAAAATGAATATTCGCATCAAAATAAAGACTCTTGAAAATTTTAGTATTTACTCCTAAATTTACCCCTAAAGTAAATAACCCTCCTTGGTCTCCAGTAACGGCAGCGTGCATTCCAGCACCAGTATATAGCCAGTCTGTAATAGGAACATTATAATTTAAACCTACTAAACTCATTTTAGGAGCTAAATCATAGCTTACCTTGTCTGTGGGCATGTTTACTAAAATATGATTTAACCTAATAGAATTATTTAGTTTTTTAAAAGTGAATGTAGTTTCTGAGTTTTCAGTTTGAGAATACATTTGAAAACTCAAAATGCTAATTAAAATAAAAAGTACTTTTTTCATGTTATTTTTATTGAAACTCACTCGTAAAATGAAGTTTAACAGTTGGATACTTACTTTGCGTCATTTGGATTGTAAATGCTGAGTCAGCTAAAAAAACCAATTGTCCTTGTTTATCTTTTGCTAAATAACGCTGTTTAACTCTTTTAAATTCTTTAAACTCCTCATTTTTTGGATCTTCAGCTTCTACCCAACAAGCTTTGTGAACATTTATGTTTTCGTAGGAGCATTTTGCACCGTACTCGTGTTCTAATCGATACTGTATCACCTCATATTGAAGAGCTCCCACAGTTCCAATAATTTTTCTACCATTCATATCTAGAGTAAATAATTGAGCCACACCTTCATCCATCAACTGGTCTAATCCTTTAAAGAGCTGTTTAGACTTCATTGGGTCTGCATTATTTACATACCTAAAATGTTCTGGTGAAAAACTTGGAATTCCTTTAAAGTTCAATTGTTCCCCTTCGGTAAGGGTATCACCAATTTTAAAATTTCCAGTATCATGTAATCCAACAATATCTCCAGGAAATGATTCGTCAACAATTTCTTTTTTTTCGGCAAAAAAAGTATTAGGACTTGAAAATTTTACTTTTTTACCATTTCTAACATGTAAATAGGGTGCGTTTCTTTTAAAGGTACCGGAAACTATCTTTATAAACGCTAAACGATCTCTATGCTTTGGATCCATATTTGCATGAATTTTAAAAACAAATCCTGTTAGCTTTTCTTCTTTAGAATCAACTAATCTTTCTTCAGCTTTCTTAGGTTGCGGTTTTGGTGCAATTTCAATAAAAGCATCTAACAATTCTTTAACTCCAAAATTGTTTAAAGCAGAACCAAAAAATACTGGTTGTAATTTACCTTCAAGATATTCAACATTATCAAATTTTGGATAAACCTCATAAATTAGTTCTAATTCATCACGAAGTGTTTCAGCTGCCAATTCACCCACAACTTTATCTAGTTCAGGATTTTTTAAATCATTAAATTCAATTCCTGCAGAAATATTTTGTTTGTTATCTCCTGAAAAGATATTTAATCTTTTATCGTAAATATTGTAAATTCCTTTAAAATCGTATCCCATTCCAATAGGAAAACTCATTGGAGTTACTCGTAAACCAAGTTTCTGTTCTACTTCATCTAATAAATCAAAAGCATCTTTTCCTTCTCTATCTAATTTATTGATAAAAACCAGCATTGGAATGTTCCTCATTCTACAAACTTCAACTAATTTTTCTGTTTGCTCTTCAACTCCTTTTGCAACATCTATAACCACAATAACACTATCAACAGCAGTCAAAGTTCTAAAAGTATCTTCAGCAAAGTCTTTGTGGCCAGGAGTGTCTAAAATATTTATCTTCTTGTCTTTGTATATAAAAGCTAATACTGAAGTAGCAACAGAAATTCCACGTTGACGTTCAATTTCCATAAAATCTGAAGTAGCTCCTTTCTTAATTTTATTGTTTTTTACCGCACCAGCTTCTTGAATAGCACCACCAAATAGAAGTAACTTTTCGGTTAAAGTAGTTTTCCCCGCATCTGGGTGAGATATAATACCAAAAGTTCTTCTGCGTTCTATTTCTTTTAAAAAGCTCATTTACAAAAATTGATGTGCAAAGGTACGTTTTATTCTAAAATTTTAGAATTGTAGATCATAAATCATAAATACTTACTTGTAACATAATTTTTAAGATGATATTTTTATACCTTGAAAAAAATTAATTAAAAATGAGAAGTCTTGTAATTATTTGTTGTTCGATTTTGTTTTTTGGATGTAATTCTAGTATTTCTCAAAACATCAAATTAACAGATTTAGAATTTAATCAGATAAAAGCAAGTTATGTAGATTTATATGATAATAAAGTTGATCTATCTACCTTTAAAGGGAAGAAAGTTTTAATTAATTATTGGGCAACTTGGTGCGGACCATGCATTCAAGAAATGCCGTCTTTATTAAAAGCTCAAGAAGTTTTAAAAGCAGAAAATTATGTATTTTTATTAGTATCAGATGAAGCGATTAAAAGAATTTCTAGATTTAAGTATCGAAAAAATTATAATTTCACCTACTTAAAATCAACAACATCATTGGCTTCTATGCGTATCTTTACTCTTCCTACAACTGTTATCTTTAATGAAGATGGAAAAAAGGTTAAAACTATGGTAGGTGCAATTGAATGGGATTCTAAGCAAATGATAAAAAAATTAAAAGCATTATAATATGAAGAATTTTATAGTACTTATTTTCATGATGGTTTTAATTTCTTGCTCAAAACAAGAGGTTATTATTGAAAACATTCAATTTTCTTTTGGGGAAAACAATGTAGCTCCTAATTTGGTATCTAAAGACGGAAATTTAACACTCTCCTGGATTTCATCCGAAGAAGATCAAGAAGCAGTTTTGTACTACAGTCAGTTTACAAATGAAAATTGGAAGTTACCTGTTCGCATAACTTCTGGTTCTGATTGGTTTGTGAATTGGGCAGATTTCCCTGCAAATGCTATCAATGGAGATTTAATATTGACTAGTTATTTAAAAAAATCAGCATCTGGCACATATACCTATGATGTAGTTTTAAATTTAGAAACACTTTCTGGAGAAAAAATAAAAGAAAATTTTCTATTAAACACTGATGGTGTTAAAGCTGAACATGGTTTTGTAAGTATGATTCCTACAAATGAGAAAGGTTTTTTTATTACCTGGTTAGACGGAAGAAATACAATAGAAGATACTATAGATGGCCATCATAAAGCAATGACTATAAGATTTGCTGAAATTTCTGATACTGGAGAGATCTTAAATGAAAGTGAATTAGATGCTGCAACTTGTGATTGTTGCCAAACATCTATTGCCATGACAAATGATGGACCTATAGTTGTTTACAGAGATAGAAGTAAGGAAGAACTCAGAGATATTTACAGTACAAAATATGTTGATGGAAAATGGCAGGCTCCTTCACCTATTCACCAAGATGGATGGAAAATAAATGGATGTCCTGTTAATGGTCCAAAGGTAGTTGCAAACTCAACTAATTTAGCAGTTGCTTGGTTTACAGCTGCAAACGATACACCTCTGGTAAATTTATCCTTTTCAACATCTAATGGAGATACATTTAATTCTCCAATACAACTCAACGATTTAGATGCAATAGGTAGAGTAGATGTTGCTTTTTTAAACTCTAAAGAAGTGCTGGTTAGTTATATGGAAGTAGATGATATTGGAACTTACCTGAAAGTTAAGAAAGTTTCTTTAGACGGTAAGATATCTGAGGCATTTACTGTCTCTGAGATAGATGGCGGAAGAAATACCGGAGTTCCTCAATTAGAAATAATGGATAGTGAAGTTTTTCTAGTTTGGACTATTTCTATTGAAGGTAAAAATCAGTTGAAGTCTGTGAGGTTAGATTCAAAAAATATATAAAACCTTTTAATTTGTAACTGCTAGACATTTTTTTTACAGTATTCTATTTTAAAACGAGCGCTTTTATAAATACCTCTTTTAAGGGCCATTCTTTTTTATCTGTTTCTAGCTTCGCTATTTTTTCCATAGTATCAAAGCCTTCAATAATTTCGCCAAAGATGGTGTGTTCTCCATCTAAATGATGACTTCCTCTTTTGTCTTGAATCATATAGAATTCAAAAGGAGATGATGTTTTATTTGGATTGTTTTCCCACTGTCTCGCAGCAGCAAGTGCACCATACTTATGTTTTCTATGAGATTTTATTTCTGCTGGTATTCTATAATTATATCTGATTCTTAATTTACGAGTCATAGGATGATCAGAATTGCCTCCCTGGACAATAAAATCAGGAACAATTCTGTGAAAAGAAGTGGTGTTAAAGTATCCTGTTTTTGTCAAAAATAAAAAGCTTGATCTGTGTAATGGGGTCTCTTTGTATAATTTAATTTTTATGTCTCCTAATCTAGTTTTAAAAAGGATGATAGATTCCTTATTAAGTTTTCCGTATGCTTTCAAAAATGTTACTGCATTTGTTTTATTAATAGTATCAGTCTCTTTTTTTACGATTTTTTTTATAACTTTTTTAGAAACTTTTTTTTCTACTATTCTAGTTCTCTTAATTTGTGAACTCTCTTTTAAATCACAGGCTGATAATAGATAAGTACTAAAACAAAGAAAGACAATAGTATATTTAGATTTATTTAACATATAACAAATATAAATATTAGAATTTTGAATATATATTAGTGGAATACAATCTAAAATTCAATCAGATCATTTTTGTAATTTTAGTTTTATAAGATTAGTTGATGGAAGAAAATGTAATTTTAGTAGATGTGTTAGACAACCAATTGGGTCTTATGCCAAAAATGGAAGCACATGAAAAAGCAGTTTTACACAGAGCTTTTTCAGTTTTTATATTTAATGACGAAGGTGAGTTAATGCTTCAGCAGAGAGCTGCTCATAAATATCATTCTCCTTTACTATGGACAAACACTTGTTGTTCGCACCAAAGAGATGGAGAGTCTAATATAGAAGCAGGTAAAAGACGTTTAATTGAAGAAATGGGCTTTAAAACAAACTTAAAAGAGATTTTTTCATTTGTTTACAAAGCTCCATTTGATAATGGATTAACAGAACATGAATTAGATCATGTAATGATAGGAAATTTTAATGGGACTCCAAAAATTAACCCAGATGAGGTAGCTTCCTATAAATGGATGACACTTGAAGAAGTTAAAAAAGATATAGAGTTACAACCAAAACTTTATACAGCTTGGTTTAAAATTATTTTTAAAGAATCATATTTAAAACTTATAGATGCCTAGAATTACTGGATACAGAAAAGCGCATTTCAATGCAGCACATAGATTATACAGGCCAGAGTGGTCTGACGAAAAAAACTCTGAGGTTTTTGGGAAATGTAATAACCCACACTTTCATGGTCATAACTATGAAATAATTGTAGCTGTTACAGGAGAAATAGATCCTGATACTGGCTATGTATTTGATTTGGGTATTTTAAAGCGTTTAATTCGTTCTGAAATTGAAGATGCTTTTGATCATAAGAACTTAAACATTCAAGTTGAGGAATTTAAGACTCTAAATCCTACTGCTGAAAACATTTGTGTAGTCTCTTATAATAAACTTAGAAAGCATTTACCAAGTTCTCTAGACCTGGAAATAACTTTGTATGAAACGCCTAGAAATTTTGTAAAGTATTCAGGAGAATAACTTTATTTTATCTTAATACGATAGTTAATCAGTTTCTTTATCTACTTTGTGAAGAATTTTATTTTATTAAAAAATTATATAAATGTATCAAACTTGTAAAGTAATAGCTTTTGATGCCGATGATACACTGTGGGTGAATGAAACCTATTTTAGAGATGCTGAGAAAAAGTTTGCAAAAATTTTATCAAAGTATGAGACCCAAAATAAAATAGAACAAGAGCTTTTTAAAATAGAAATTAAAAATTTAGCAATTTATGGTTATGGTGTAAAAGGATTTATGCTTTCAATGATTGAGTGTGCTTTAGAGATTTCTAATTATTCCATAAGTCAACATGAAATAGATGCTATTTTAATGATAGGAAAAGAGATGTTAAATAAGCCAATTGAGTTATTGGATGGGGTAGAGGAAGTATTAGAAAACCTTCAAGATAGGTACAAATTAATAGTAGCTACAAAAGGGGATTTATTAGACCAAGAGCGTAAATTAGAAAAGTCAGGATTGTTAAAATATTTTCACCACATAGAAGTGATGAGTGAGAAAAAAGAAATGGATTATAAAAAACTAGTAAAACATCTAGATATTAATACAAATGAGTTACTGATGATAGGTAATTCTCTTAAGTCAGATGTTTTACCACTTTTAAGAATTGGAGCTTCAGCTATACATATACCTTTTCATATCACATGGTCACATGAGGAGGTTTCAGTAAAAGAAACCCAAGATTCAAACTTTGACACTGTTTATGACATAAAAGAAGTTTTAAAACTCTTGTAAAATAATTATATACTAATTCCATACGTACTAATATCACTACAAATAGTTCACAGCTAATAAAAACCTACAACGGATAAAGAGTCATTAAAATATTCAACTTTTAATAAAAAGAATTAATTGATAATTTTTGAAATTAAATTGGATAAAATAGGCTAAATTTGTAGTCTAAAAATAAAGAATTATGGCAAGTATTAAGAATTTGAAAAAAGACATTAATTATGTTTTAGGCGATGTTATCGATGAATGTCTAGTTTCTTCAACTGGAGATCTAAAAAAAACAGAAGCTATAGTAGATGAAGCTATTGTTGTTTTTGATGATTTGATTGCTAAGGTAAATGCAAAAAATATAGAAAATAAAAAAGCCCATTTTAAAGCTATTGAAGAAGAATTAGAAAAACGAGCTACCAAACTTTTAACTAAAGTAAACAAGTTGTAAAACGTTAGTATCACAATAATTCCAACCATTTTTTAGATTAAAAATGGTTTTTTTTGTTTTCATGTATACGAACATCTTTAGAAGTTCGTTATATAATAAATGAATTTTATTTATGGCTAGAGCAATGTTTGAATATTCTAAAACTATTTTAAAAAAAGTTAGTTTTAATACTGACTTATTTTGTAGAGAATTAGAAAAAGCATTGAAAAGATTATTGCCTCATGAGATTAGTGAATTAGCCATCTGGTTAAGAAAATTTACTAGTAATAAACCTGAGTTACACTCTTGTTTGAGACTCATAAATTAAAAGACAGGTTTCGGAATAATTCCTTATTTTTAATTATCTTCTGTTCTTCCTTTTAAATGCCTCAGTTTTCTGAATAACTCTTTTTTAAATTCTCTCTCAGCTATTTGTAGTTTTAAAATTTTTTTATAGGATAAAATAGTAGCTACGTTAGTGAAATAACGTTTATTTTCTTGGTGAGTTTTGATTCTTATATCCGTTACTATATTGTAAATTTTTTTTGCTTCGGATTCATCAATATTGTCAAGGTTCTTTGGGGATGAAAACTGTTTATTAGGGTTTTTAACTATCGATTCCATTGCATTAATTTCTTTTTCCCTGTATTGAGATAGTAATTTTTCATGTGCGTTATAGATTGGCCAAAATACCTCGGCTTCATCAGTTGTTAGATTTAATTGATCTGTGATAAAAGCAATTTTGTGAGCTTTAACACGGTTTTTATTTATTTTTTTTCTGTTTTGAGAATAGTTATTTGTGCTTATGAAAATAGCTACAAATAAAAATAAAAATTTTATCGAATTCATTTTTTAATTTATTTCGTTTATGTTCGCGTGTTCTATTATAAAATCTATGTCATCAGAATTTATAAGTGACTCTATAATATCTTCACTTTCAATTGTGAAGTAGGGGTTCATGTCATCAAAATTTAAATCTGTAAATGCAAATGCTATATCATCACTAGATATAGTGTTAATATTTACATCGACCCAGTTAACTATCTCATCAGAAGAAAGTTCAGAATTGTTGTTAAATGAAAAATTTGCTCCAAAAAAGATGATTAAAGCTACAGTAGCTGCTACTGGAATCAATTTTATTTTTTTAAAATTAATAAGCTTCCCTTTTTTAGGTTTTATTTTTTCAATAATATGATCATCAAATTCTTCGAAATAAGTTTTTGGAATTTCAAAAACGTTATTTTTAGGAAGTTTTTTTTCACTTAAATTTAATAAAAAATTATCCTCTATGCCCTTAAAATAGTTTTCAGGAACGGTAAATCCAGTTTTAATATCCTCGGATAATTTCCCATCTTGAGTATGCTTAGCATTTTCTCTCATTTTATTAAGACTTTATTTTTGTTTTAAGGTTTAATGAGTTTTCTTTTTTATATAAAGCTCTATTTTTTTTACTGCATGAAAATAAGAAGCTTTTAATCCGCCAACAGATGTTTCTAATATATCAGAAATTTCCTGATATTTCATGTGATCAAAATATTTCATATTAAAAACCAATTGTTGTTTTTCTGGTAATGTAGCAACTGCTTCTTGTAAAATTAGTTCTATGTCATTTCCTGAAAACCATCTGTCTGATTGCAAATTTGAAACTAGTTCTTGTTTCATTTCAGTAATATCTATATTTCTTTCTCTTGCTCTTTTGTTGATAAAGGTGATAGACTCATTAGTTGCTATCCGGTACATCCATGAATACAATTTACTATCTTGTTTGAAGTTGTCTATTCCTTTAAAAATTTTTATAAAAGTGTTTTGTAGGACATCATCAGCATCATCGTGAGAAATAACAATCTTACGAATATGCCAATACAAACGTTCTTTGTATTCTTTTATTAATATTCGGAAGGCTTTTTCTTTTGTCTGAATATTTTGAAGTTCTTTAACTAAAGCGATTTCATCAATCAATACTAGTTTTTTTATATTAGACTTCTAACCTTCAAAAAGGTTTAATACTTCAGGTTTTTTAAGTCTTTATTCTGCTTTTTGAATATCCAAAAAGACGTTTTTTAACTATAGTTTCAGCAACACCTTCAGGCAACATTTCCTGCCAACCTTCTTCTCCCTCAGAAATCATCTTTAATACTTTTCTAGAAAAAATGTGGAATATCTCTTGATCAAAATCTGAGATATCAATAAGTTTCCCGTTGTTTTTGAAGAATTTATATAGTTCTTTCATTCTTGGATGAACTTTTAGATTTTCACTAGTAATAAACTCATTTTTTTCTTCATCTCTGTAAGGATACATGTATACTTTTAGATCTCTGTAAAATAACTTACCAAAGGCTTCAAGGATACCTCCACTTAAATGTCGATAATATTTTTCATCAAAAATTTGAATCAAATTATAAACTCCCATTGCTAAGCCCATTCTAGCTTTTGTAAATTCACTAAAATATTCAACGAGTTTAAAATATTCTTGAAAGTTGGTGATCATTACGTTCTGTCCTAAAGAACACAATAATTCTGCTCTATCTAGGAAATCTCGTTCATTAATTTCTCCCTCTGCTCTTAAATTACTGAGCGTAATTTCAAAAATAATTTGAGAGTTTTCTGGATCAACCTTTTTTTCACTAAAGAATAATTCTTTAGCTCTTTCAAACATATCCATATTAACTTTAGTTACGGGTCTAAAACTACCACGTAAAGCCAATATGTTTTTTTTATACAATACTTGAGCTGGAAGTAAATTATTTCCATCTGGTCCAAACATAACGGCTGTAGTCATGCTATTTTTTACTAACTGAAGGCTCATTAAACGATTGTCTACATACATGAAACGTGGGCCAGAGAAATTAATCATATCAATTTCTAGTTGATCTTTATGAAGGTTGTCGTAAAAAGATTTTAATAATTCTTTTGGATTGTCATTTAAATAAAAAGCACCGTAAATTAAATTAACTCCCAAAACACCTAAAGTTTCTTGTTGGAGTCTAGCATCTGTTTCTTTGAACCTAAGGTGAAGAACAATTTCATTAAAATCTTCTAAAGGGTCTAATTGAAATCTAATACCAACCCATCCATGACCTTTAAATTTTTTTGAAAAATCTATAGTAGCAACTGTATTTGCATAACTAAAGAATAATTTATCAGGGTGCTTTTTTCTACTAAGTCGATCTTCAATTAAATCTACTTCATGGTGAAGCATTCTTTTTAATCTATCTTCAGTTACATATCGTTTATCTTCTTCAATTCCATAAATAGCATCAGAAAAATCTTTGTCGTAAGCACTCATTGCTTTTGCAATAGTTCCGGACGCACCACCAGCTCTGAAGAAATTTCGAGCAGTTTCTTGTCCAGCGCCTATTTCGGCAAAAGTCCCATAAATATCAGTATTTAAATTAATTCTTAATGCTTTACTTTTAGTTGCAGGGATATTACTTATTTTCTTATCTCCTTTTAAAGAAATTGACATTTTGCTGAAGTTTTGCTTACAACAAAGGTAACTAAATTGATTGCTATCAGTCAATTTTTATGTTATTTTTGTTGTATATGAATATTACATTTTTAGGAACAGGAACTTCGCAAGGTATCCCTATGATAGCAGACAAAGATCCCGTTTGCATGTCTAATAATCCAAAAGATAAAAGGTTGCGATCTGCTATCATGATTTCATGGGAAACTAATTGCTATATTATTGATTGTGGACCTGACTTTCGTCAACAAATGTTGAGAGAAAATGTACAATCCATAAATGGAGTTTTATTTACTCATGAACATGCTGATCATACCGCTGGAATAGACGATTTAAGGCCCTTTACCTATAAAATGGGAGAGGTACCTATTTATGCTCAAAAACGGGTAATTGATAATCTCAAAATTAGATTTTCATATATTTTTGAAACTAAAAACAGATATGCTGGCGCACCTAAGCTCTCAGAAAATATTGTAGGATCATCAAGTTTTCTTTTACAAAGAATGTTAGTAACACCAATTAATGTTATGCATGGTAAATTGCCAATAATTGGCTATAGGTTTAATAACGTAGCCTACATAACTGACTTAAAAACTATATCTAGTAAAGAAATAAAAAAGTTGGAAAATTTAGAAGTTTTAATAGTCAATGCACTTCGAATTAAAGAGCATCCAACTCATTTAAATCTTGAGGAGGCTTTAGCATTTGTTAATGAAATAAACCCTAAAAGAGCTTATTTCACTCATATAAGCCACAAATTAGGGTTTCATGAAGAGGTGCAAAAAAATCTTCCAGAGAATGTGTTTTTATCCTATGATGGTTTAAGTATTGAAATCTAAAAATTAACTAAGTTGTATAAATTACAGCCTATTTTCAATCCACTTTTTAAAACTAAAAAAATTTTGTGGAGAGACACCATGACCTACGGGGTATTCTGAATACTCGTATTGTAATTTTAAAGTCTCTAAAAATGGAGTTGTATTTCTTGCCCATTCTACAGGAATAACTTGATCCACGGAGCCATGTGAGATATAATAGTCAGTCGAAATTATTTGATCTATATCATTTGGTATTAATTCTTTATTTAAATAACCACTTAATGCAATTACGTGTTGAATTTTATTAGGAAAATTTAAACTTAGAGCATAGCTAAGAATAGCTCCCTGACTAAACCCTAACAAAAAAGTATTAGTGGGTTTTGTATTGTATTGAATTTTTAAATCATCAATAATAGCTGCTATTTTTTGCATAGATTCTCTTGCTTGAACCAAGTCCGAAAACTTATTGTTTTCACTATCAAGATCTATAGCATACCAAGCATATCCTCCGTGCCCTATCTCATAAGGAGCCCTTAAACTAACAATTAATAAATCATCAGGTAATTCATCTGAAAATGAAAATAAATCTAGCTCATTACTGCCATAACCATGAAGCAGTACTAATAAAGATGGGGTTTTGGTAGGCTTTTTTGGTTGTCTAATAACGTAGGGTAATATGTCAGTCATGGGGTTAGTTAAGTACTAATTTTTTGTTGGCAAAAATTCCATAAACTGTTCCTTGTAATTTTTTTCCTTCAAAAGCAGAATTTTTAGAAGTAGATAAGATATTATCTTTAGAAAATAGATAAGATCCTTCAGGATTAAATAAAGTAAAATTAGCTATAGTGTCTTTTTTTATTGATTGAATATCTTGTCCAAAGACAGATCTTGGATTTGTGGTCAAGCATTTTATAGTTGTTTCGAGGTCTAAAACAGTGTTTACTGCACCAAACAAACTTTCTAAACCAATTGTACCATCTTTTGAGAGACTAAATTCTAGTTTTTTATGTTCTGTATCTATTGGGTTGTGATCAGAGGTTATCATATCTATAATTCCGTCCTTAAGACCTTTTTGTAAGGCTTTGGTGTCTGCTATGGTTCTAAGTGGGGGTGTAACTTTAACTTTGCTGTCAAAAAATTGTAATTCATCATCTACTAGTGTTATATGATGTGCAGATGCACTACAGCTTACTTGAAGGCCTTTCTTTTTTGCTTCTTTAATTAACGCTACAGATTTAGCTGTTGATATAGTAGGAATATGTAACTTTCCTCCAGTATATTCTAGTAAAAATAGGTCTCTAGCTATCTGCATATGTTCAGCTAATGCAGGACTTCCTTTTATGCCTAGTTTAGTGCTATTAACCCCCTCATTTACAATTCCATCTCCTGAAATTGAATTATTTTTGGGAAAACTAATCACTAATCCGTCAAAATTTTGAGCATACAATAAAGCAATTTTCATCAAATTATCATTAACAATTGGTTTGTTGTAGTCCCCAAAAGCGATGGCTCCAGATTGCTGCATGTCATAAAGTTCTGCAATCTCTTTTCCATCACTTAATTTTGTTAATGCACCTATTGGATAAAGTGAAGTAGCTGAATTAGATGCTTTATTTATTAAAAATTCTATATCAGATTTAGAATCTATTACAGGAAATGTATTTGGATTTAATGCAATTGAGGTGAAGCCGCTTTTTGAGGCGACTGATAGACCATTTTGAATTGTTTCTCTTTCTTCATATCCGGGTTCTCCAAGGGAGACACTAGTATCGAACCAACCACATGAAACGTGAAGATTCTCAAGCTCAACAAGTTTGTATGAGGGTTTGTTTTGTATCTTATTGTCTATTTTATCAACTTTACCATTAATGATCAAAATGTCCTTAATTTGTTTATGGTACTGGCTTGAAGGGTCTATTATGGTAGCCGATTTTAAAAGCGTAGTCATGTTTTGAAGAATTTTAAAATTAAAATTTCCAACAACAAAGATACAATTGCAATTGCCAAAAACAACCTCCAGAGCCATTGAACTTTGTTTTTTTCATTTATTTCTGTAAAAAGTTCTTTGACAGAGTCATAAGCAAACATTTTTTTATTTTGAATATTGTTCAAATTTTGAAAGCTTAATAAGCTCTCTTTTGGTGAAACATTAAAGGCTATTGTTTTTAAAGTATCTTTCTCTAAAGAGATAGTATAGAATCCTTTTTCTATAGGCTCTCTATTGGTGTACAAGGATATTTTATTAGAGGATGTTTTCTGTTGAGGGATGAACGAATTTTTTGAATTAGAAATTTTTATAAGTTGGTTCTTATTGATTTTCTTATTGATTTCTAACCTGTTTTGTTCTTGAAGAATATAGTAAGGTTTGTCTATTTCAAGGCTTTGTTTGGCAATATTAAACAGAATTGGAACAATTAAAGGTGAATTAAAAAAATTTGTAGATTTTTTATCTAATGGAGATGAGAAAAAATAAATTTTAGAATAAGAATTATTTATTTCTTTTAAAAAAGAGAATTTGTTTTGAAAAGATAAAATAGCGCTACCGCTAAAATTATGGTTATAGAATTGAGTAACAAATGGATATTGAAAATTTGTTACTTTTTTGGAAAAAACATTGTTAAATATGGGGTGTTCAAAATTAATGTCAGTAATTTTCAGTGTATCAACGGTATTTTTTCTAATGGAGCCTTTGTTAAAAATCTTTAAAAAAGTATTGTAGGAGCTAATATCTATGTTATTAGCAGGAATTATCAACAGATGACCACCGCCTTTGATAAATTGTTGTAAGCTATTTTTTAAAATATCAGAAATATTCTGCAGCTGGTTTAAAATAATTAATTGCTGTGAGGGTATAATATTAAAGTTAATTTGATCAGTTGAAGAGTTTGTTAGTATAAAATCATCTTTAGTAAAAATCTTTGACAAGAATGTAGATTTTTTTCCGATAGTAAGTATTGATGTTTTTTGAGGTGTATCTAAAGTGAAATAAAAAATATTATCAAATAAAAAAACATCGTTATAAGTTATTTCTATTTTACCTTTAATTTTTTCTAAACTTTCGACTGGAAATTCAATAGTTTTTTTTCTGTCTTTTTTGATAGAGAATGATTGTTTATTTAGAAGATTTGAAGCATTAAATAAAGCAATAGGAATGTCTGTTTTTTCTTCTCCTTGATTTTTAATAACAACTGATATTAAATTTCCTTTTCTATCATTCGTTTTTATGAAAATACTATCTACAGAAATGTTGTTTTTCTTTTTTAAATCAGGTTTCTTTAAGTATAATGGAGTATTTACATTTGTAAACTTAAATTTTTTATTTTTATTAAATTGCTGAAAATCAGTTATTAGTATAATTTTACTTAATTTATTAGTTTCATTATTTATTTTACTCTCTAAAGTTCTAATTTTATCACCAAAATAGGAGTTTTTTGTTGAGAAATTTAATTTTTTCAAATAGATATTTACTTCTTCTTTAGAAATATTTGATAAAAATTCGTCATTTGTAAGTAAAGAATAGGTTTCTTTTTTTGGTGCAAATTGTATTATTTCTTGAATAGCTTCGTTAAGTTTATTTCCATTTTGATCATTTGTATTTAAGCTCATCGAGTTATCTAGATAAATAAAATTATGAATGCTCTCATTAATCTTTTTATCGCTAAAATATGGTTGTGAAAATGTGAAAAGTAACGCTAAAAAACTAATTATTCTTAGTGCTAAAATTATCAATTTTTTAATTTTTGAGCTTTTTCTAGATTCTAATTTTACTTTTTTTAAAAATTGAACATTTGAAAAAGCAATTTTTTTAAATTTCTGAAGATTGAAAAGATGAATAATTAAAGGTATTATTAAAACAATTAATAAGTAAAATATACCAGGATATTTAAATTGCATCATCTAAAAATAATTTTAATTTTTCGCAAATTTTTCATTTATTAAACTGTTTTCATCAAATTCCCCTAAATTTTTAATAGTGAATTTTAAGTCTAACTAATTTAAAAGAAAAAAATTAATTTTAAGCCTCTGTTTTGATTTTTAAAATTTTTCAAAGACACCCAGTCCAAAAAGAGCAAAATCATATTTTATGGGATCATTATTATCAAACTGTCTAAGTTTGTTGTCTAGTTCAATCACTGCTTTCCAATCGTTTTGTTTACGTGTTAAAATCCCCAATTTTCTAGCAACATTTCCCGAATGAACATCTAGTGGGCACGATAAAAATGAAGGAGTATGAGTTTTCCATAAACCAAAATCTACCCCTTTATTATCTGCTCTTACCATCCATCTTAAAAACATATTTATTCTCTTTGCAGCTGAGTTATTTAATGGATTAGAGACGTGTTTTTCTGTTCTAATTTCGTGTGAAAGCTCAAAAAATATGTTTTTAAAATTTGCTATTGAATGTTGGTAATTTATTTCTCCATCAGATGGTTTTAGTATAAATTCTAGCCCATTGTGACGTAGATAAATATTTCGAAGAGACGTTATAAAATATTTGAAATCTGTGCTATTAAATGTCCTGTGAACAAACTTAGTAATCGCTTTAAGTTCTTTTTTTGAATGGTTCATAACAAAATCATAAGGAGAGTTATCCATGATTTCCATCATTCTTTTTGAATTTCTAATAATCATTGTTCTATTACCCCAGGCTATTGTTGCGGATAAGAAACCAGCAATTTCTATATCTTCTTTTTTTACATATTGGTGAGGAATTTGAATAGGGTCAGATTGTATAAAACTCTTTCTGTTGTAGAGTTCTGCTTTTACATCAAGAAACTCTTTTAAATCTTTATCAGGAATTACCATTGGTAGCTATAAGAAATGATGAAACTAATAAACCATTATACAAACCATGTAAGCAAATAGACCATAATAAACCTAGTCGAATTCTAATAAATCCAAAAATAAAGCCTACAAAAAGTTGAGGAGCAACCAAAAGAGGTGAAAAAAGGATAACATTGGTATTTATTTCGAAATTAAAAACATGTACGTAAGCAAATATAATTCCAATTGTATAAAATACTATCTTAAAAAGTTTTGGTTGCTTAAAGAGCACCAAGGGAGCTCTAAAAATCAACTCTTCAGCTATTGGAGCAAGAAAAGAGGCTAGGAAAAGAATTTTTAGACCACTTGAGTCTTTAAAAAAATTATCTGCAATATGACGATTTTCGTGAAGAACTCCCAAAGACGTGAATAAACTGTTGACAAGAGATAATAAAAATGAAATGGAAATTGATATCCATAATAGATGGATTAGAATTTTAATCTTGTAAAGAGGATTTTGGTTAGGGTCTTTTTCTAATTTGGGATTTCTTATGAAATTTATAAGATCATTTAATGTTTGATTCATAAAATAGTTCCATCTTTCATTGTTAATTTTCTGTCAGCCATATTGGCTAATTCTTCGTTGTGAGTGACTATAATAAATGTTTGATTAAATTTATCTCTTAATTCAAAAAATAATTGGTGGAGGCTTTCAGCTGAAGAAGAATCTAAATTTCCACTGGGCTCATCTGCAAGAATTACGGAGGGGCTGTTAATCAAAGCTCTTGCTACCGCTACACGTTGTTGTTCTCCTCCAGAGAGCTCATTTGGTTTATGGTTAATTCTATGTTCCATTCCTAAAAAAGTTAGAAGTTCCATTCCCTTTTTTTTAACTTCGATAGCATCTTTTTTTCCTATAAAACCTGGAATGCAAATATTTTCAAGTGCTGTAAATTCTGGAAGCAATTGATGAAATTGAAAAATATAGCCTACATGTTTGTTTCTAAATGAAGCTAATTTGTTAAGGTTTAATTTTTTTAATGAAACACCATCTATTTCTAAATTATAATCTTGTTTTTTTGATGGACTATCTAGCGTTCCTAAAATTTGTAATAAAGTGGTTTTTCCAGCTCCTGATGGTCCAACTATTGCTACTATTTCTCCTTTTTTTATATGTATGTCAACTCCTTTTAAGACGTTGACATCTCCATAATCTTTGTGTATATTTTTTGCAATTACCATAGTGTTAAATTTACAAAAACAAAATATTAAAATAAGTAGAACTGATTATTCTTTAGAGAATGTTTTTGATAGATTATTTGACAAAGTAAATAAATCTAAATTTAAAAAGATGTCAACGAATTATTAATTGAACTATTTCTGTTTAATTTCATAAAATAAAGTACATTTTTATTATTCTCTATTGTAAGAAAATTGAATTTGAATTTGTATTTTTGTTACCGTTTTAAATTTTACAAATAGATGAACTTACACGAATATCAAGGAAAAGAAATTTTAAATAGTTTTGGTGTTAGAATTCAACGCGGAATTGTTGCTAGTAGTCCAAAAGAAGCTGTTGATGCAGCCAAACAATTAACTGCTGAAACAGGTACTAGTTGGTATGTTGTAAAAGCTCAAGTTCACGCTGGTGGCCGGGGTAAAGGTGGAGGAGTAAAGCTAGCTAAAAGCATCAACGATGTTGAGACAATTTCTAATGATATTATTGGTATGATGTTGGTAACACCACAAACATCTGCAGAAGGTAAAAAGGTTCATCAGGTTTTAATATGTGAAGATGTTTATTATCCAGGAGATTCTGAACCTGAAGAATATTATATGTCTGTATTGTTAAATAGAAATACAGGTAGAAATATGATTATGTATTCTACAGAAGGTGGAATGGATATTGAAACAGTAGCTGAAGAAACTCCTCATTTAATATTTACAGAAGATATAGACCCTACGTTAGGTTTATTACCTTTTCAAGGAAGAAAAATTGCCTTTAATTTAGGTTTGTCTGGTGTAGCTTTAAAAGAAATGGCGAAATTTGTATCAGCACTTTACACAGCTTATATTAAATCAGATTCTTCAATGTTTGAAATTAATCCAGTTTTAAAAACTTCAGATGATAAGATTTTAGCTGTAGATGCAAAGGTTACTTTAGATGAAAATGCATTATTCCGTCATAAAGATTACGCTGCTATGCGTGATTTAAGAGAGGAAAACCCTGTAGAGGTTGAAGCGAAAGCAGCAGGTTTAAATTATGTTGATTTAGACGGAAATGTGGGTTGTATGGTAAACGGTGCTGGGCTGGCTATGGGAACAATGGATTTAATAAAGCAAGCAGGAGGAGAGCCAGCAAACTTTTTAGATGTAGGTGGTACTGCAGATGCTCAACGTGTGGAAACAGCTTTTGGAATTATTTTACAAGATTCAAATGTAAAAGCTATTTTAGTAAATATTTTTGGAGGCATAGTTAGATGTGATAGAGTAGCTCAAGGAGTCGTAGATGCATACAAAAGTATGGGTGATAAAATTAATGTTCCAATCATTTGTAGATTGCAAGGAACTAACGCAGCTGAAGCCAAAGAACTTATAGATAACAGTGGTATGCAAATAATCTCAGCTACAGAATTTCAAGAAGCTGCAGATAAAGTTCAAGAAGTATTAGAATTATAAATTCACTTTAAATAAAAAACAAAAAACACCTCATTTTGAGGTGTTTTTTTGTTATAATTTTTTGTTTTTTTGAAGTTGTTCTTTTAAAACTGTTATTTCGTCTCTTAGTTGGGCAGCAACAATAAAATCCAAAGACTTAGCAGCTTCTTCCATCTGTTTTCTTTTCTCTCTAATTCTTTTTTCTATTTCAGATTTTGCTAGATATTGAAGGTCTTGTTCTGCTACTTCCTTAATTGCATTATTATATTGATAAGAAGCTACAGCTTTTCTTGACAATGTTTCGTCAATTTTCTTATTTATTTGAGTTGGAGTTATGTTATTTTTTTTGTTGTAAGAAATTTGTTTTTCTCTCCGTTTATCAGTCTCATCAATAGTTAATTGCATGCTTTTTGTTATTTTATCTGCATACATGATAGCAATTCCACTTACATTTCTAGCGGCTCTTCCGATGGTTTGAGTTAAAGACCTATGAGAGCGTAAAAATCCTTCTTTATCTGCATCTAAAATTGCAACTAAAGAAACTTCAGGTAAATCTAATCCCTCCCGTAAAAGATTCACACCAATCAATACATCAAAAATTCCTTTTCTAAGATCTTGCATAATTTCAACTCGTTCTAATGTATCTACATCAGAATGTATATACCTACATCGAATAGAAATTCTACTTAAATACTTTGTCAATTCCTCAGCCATCCTTTTTGTTAAAGTAGTAACTAACGTTCGTTCATCTTTTTCAACTCTCAGTTGAATTTCCTCTATTAGATCATCAATTTGATGAAGGCTAGGTCTTACTTCAATTTTAGGATCTAACAAGCCTGTAGGACGAATAATTTGTTCTACAAACACTCCTTCTGTATTTTGTAATTCATAGTCTGCTGGGGTAGCACTCACGTATATGGTTTGATTTTGAATAGCTTCAAATTCTTCAAATTTTAAAGGTCTATTATCCATTGCTGCAGGCAATCGAAAACCATATTCTACTAAATTTTCTTTTCTACTTCTATCTCCACCATACATTGCATGTGTTTGAGGAATGGTTACATGACTTTCATCAATAATCATTAAATAATCATCAGGGAAGTAATCCAGAAGGCAAAATGGTCTTGTGCCAGCTTCTCGTCCATCTAAATATCTTGAATAATTTTCAATTCCAGAACAATAGCCTAATTCTCGAATCATTTCTAAATCAAACTCTGTCCTTTCTTTTAATCGTTTTGCTTCAAGATGCTTTCCTATTTCCTTAAAATAATCAACTTGTTTTACCATATCCTCTTGAATTTGATGAATGGCGTTTTGAAGAACATCTGGTGAGGTTACAAATAAATTAGCTGGATAAATAGTTAACTTTTCAAATTTTTCAATGATTTGATTACTAACTAGATCAATTGCTTCAATTTCCTCAATTTCATCTCCAAAAAAATGGACTCTAAAGCCATTTTCTCCATAAGAAGGAAATATAGTTACCACATCTCCCTTTACTTTAAATGTTCCACTCTTAATTTCTACATCTGTTCTAGAATATAAACTAGTTACTAATTGGTGTAAAAATTTGGTTCTAGAAATTAGTTGACCAACTTCAATTGGAATCACATTTTTTTTGAATTCTACCGGGTTTCCAATACCATACAAACAGGAAACAGAGGCTACAACTAGTACGTCTCTTCTTCCTGAGAGTAGAGAGGAAGTAGTACTTAATCTCAGTCGTTCAATGTCATCATTAATAGATAAGTCTTTTTCTATATAGGTTCCCGTTACGGGAATATAGGCTTCAGGTTGATAATAATCATAGTAAGAAACAAAGTATTCAATGGCATTATTAGGAAAGAACTGCTTAAATTCTGAGTATAATTGGGCTGCTAGCGTTTTGTTGTGGGCTAAAACAAGCGTAGGTTTGTTTACATTTTCAACAACATTTGCAACTGTAAATGTTTTACCTGATCCAGTAACCCCTAATAGTGTTTGAAACTTTTCATTAGATGTAATGCCTTCTGTAAGTTGTTCAATAGCTTCCGGTTGATCTCCAGTTGGTTTGAACTCAGATTGTAGCTTAAAATCCATTGTATAAAAATACAAATCATTTTTATCTATTAGATTAACTATTTAAAATAAATAACCAACTTTTTTTACCTTCTCAGTAATGAGAAGTTACCTTTTCTTTCTCTGGCGTTTCCATTTCTATCGACTAGGATAATAGAGAACCAGTAATCATCAGAGGAGAGTATTTTTCCACCGTAAGTA